>Ga0123356_10002820_pt1 | contig 18388 bp, 14 predicted proteins | sample TergutEmb28metaG_2_FD_92546 | JGI IMG/M metagenome (GOLD analysis project Ga0123356, IMG submission 92546) | Embiratermes neotenicus P3 segment gut microbial communities from Petit-Saut dam, French Guiana - Emb289 P3 | ecosystem: Host-associated > Arthropoda: Insects > Digestive system > Gut ...
GAATAAACTCCTGGCTGTTATACCAAGAAACTGACTCTATTGGAAATTTCGCACCCATAAAAAAATAACTCGAATTTTCTCCCATAACTTTTTCCCACATCTCCTGCGTTACCTGCGTTTCTAACATCCAGAATCCGCGAGACAGTGTTACTGATACCTCACCCGGCTCATTACCCATCATAAACGTTCCCGATGGGCACCAACGGAAAGCGTACTCTACGCCGTTGATGGACAATGCCATGCGTTCGCCCGCCCTGCGTTGCCGATCCTGTGCTGTTTCTGGAACGACAGCGGTAGGTATGTCTTTCGCGTATGTTGCGCGTATTCCGCTATCATTTGAGAGCGTAACTGTCGAACCCGATAGTCTATAATCCCAAACCTGCGCATGTCCGTGTGCCGTAAGCACAAGTCGGTCATTTTCTATTAATTGCCACGTAATGCTATCGCCGACTGTAGTATTTCCGAGAAAACTGATACCTGTGCCGTCTCGAAAGAATTCGATACGATCAAACATCCTAATGTTACTGGGCAAGTTTTCTGCACTATCCAATTTCCACTTGCCCACGATAGCAGAATAGTCGGGAGTGTCTGGTTTACTTTCGCTACTTGATGCGACTCGATTATCGCAACCGCTCAAAAGGGCAAGACAGAAAAGGCATGAAAGGAAAAAACAAAAATGGGCTCTCATCATAATTCTTGTGTTAGGGGGTAAAATGTTAGCGGAAACGTTCCACTCTATACGGTTTATGGTAAGACATGTCGAAAATGCGACACGGTTTTGGAAGATTTTAGGAAATTTTGGGGAGAATTGCAAGAGTCCCCGGACGACAAGGGAGAGCCGCAGGAGCGAATTTTACATGAAGTTTCATCCGCGATTGGCACCGATTAAGGCGGCGTGAGGATACGCAGCACTGGCAATCCTCATCGCACCCCGTGGCGGGTGATGATGTTGTCCTATCCGCATGGCGAAAGTATGCTTCAGAGTTTGATTGCCCGCTGAACCGACGACGGCAACGTGCGGTACAGCCCAAAGAGCCGCAAGTGTAGCGCAGCGCAAGCCGTGCTACCCGGAAGTTACGCTACGCTACACTTCCGGCTCCGTATGATTCCGCCCTTGCAATCCCGGCGTTAGCAAGTACAATACGCCGCATGGGATTTTTTGACCGCATTAAACAGGGACTGGCGAAGACCGTTTCGATACTGAATACGGATATACGCGACATCTTCAAATCGACAGGAAGACTCGTGGACGACGAGTTCCTAAACGAACTGTTTGAAACGTTCGTCAAGACCGACATGGGCGTGGCGGCGGCAAAGGAAATCACCGACGAAGTACGCAAGCAATTCCAAAGCCGAGTCGCCGAAATGAACGATGTCTTGGCAGTCGTCAAGACGAAACTCAAAGAAACGATGGCACAGCCGACCGCCCCCATCGTCTTCGCCGAGTCAGGACCGACGGTCATCATGGTCTGCGGAGTCAATGGAAGCGGCAAGACAACCACGATTGCGAAACTCACGTCGATGTTTATCGCACAAAAAAAGAGTGTGGTACTCGGAGCGGCGGATACTTTTCGAGCGGCGGCAGTGGAGCAGTTGACCGTCTGGGCGAATCGGCTTGGGGCGACCATTGTTACTGGTCAAAGCGGTAGCGATCCGGCAAGCGTCGCACACAAGGCAGTAGCAAAGGCACTGGAAATCAATGCCGATGTGTGTATCGTCGATACGGCGGGACGATTGCAAACGCAGAAAAACCTGATGCAGGAGTTAGAAAAGATCCGCCGGGTCATTGGCAAACAGATTCCTGAAGCACCGCATGAAGTGATACTCATTTTAGATGCAACGACAGGACAAAACGGACTCAGTCAGGCGAAGCATTTTTCGGAAGCCGTGCAATGTACCGGTCTTGTTCTTGCCAAGTTGGACGGCACGGCAAAGGGCGGCGTGGCAGTGGCAATCCGCAAGTCGATGAATTTGCCTGTGAAATTTATCGGACTGGGCGAATCTGCTGCCGATTTAGCAGTGTTCGATGCCAATGAGTTCGTGGAAGCACTCTTTGATGAAATCAAATAGCACAAAAGGGGCATGAGCCTTCCGGTGGATCCTCCGTTGAAAACAAGTGTGCTGGAAATACGCAGGATACTGTTACGTGTGTTGACTTTCGCTCTCCAAAATTGATAATACAGGAGCGTGTAAACACAACCTTTTCGATACCCTATGAAAACGAGACGAGAATTTTTGTCGATTGCTGCCGGTACTGCCAGTGCCCTTTACCTCGCCAATGCGGCGACATTGCAAGGAGCGGAGAAAAAAGACGCGAAAGCGTCGTGGAAGATCGGAATCTGTGATTGGGACATCCAAGCAGCCGGTCGAGTGAATTCCTTTGCTGTTGCCAAAGAACTCGGCTTCGAGGGAGTGCAGGTTACTTATAACCCGAACCCAGATGCTCCCGATTCATTGGCAAGCAGAGCCAACCGACCGAAGTTCTTGGCAGCCGCGAAAGAAGCCGGTGTCGGAATTGCGTCATTCTGTATTGGACTACTAAACAACAGACCACTGGCAACCACGCCCGAAGCCGAAGGCTGGATCGAAGATTGCCTTAATGCAATGGAAGAAACAGATGTCCTCCAAGTTTTGCTGCCGTTCTTCGTCAGTGCTAACCCGGATATCCAAGAAAACCGACACCACTTGCCGCTGATCACCGAAAAACTCAAGCGTCTTGCTGCGATTGCGGAGAGAAAAAAGAAGATTCTCGCCATCGAAAGTTTCCTCTCGGCGGAGGCAAACATAGGATTGATCTCATCCATCGGCTCTGATGCTATCAAGGTCTATTACGACACTCACAATACCTGGTACTGGGGTTTAGACATTTACCATGAAATAGATTTGCTCGCCTCTAGAAAACTGATAAGCGAAATCCATTTCAAGGATGGTCCTCCGCTTGGCGAAGGCGACATTGACTTCCCCAGAGTGTGCGCACTACTGGAAAAGCACGACTACGAAGGTTGGCTCATCTTTGAAGTCGCCCCTGGTGTTACCATTGATGAATGGAGAGAGTCTCATGCCGCCAACGGACGGTTCATCAAAAGATTGATTGGCAAATAAGGCAATGCTTGACACTACTACCTGCAAGTTTCATCGGAGGAACGGGACCTTAATTTCTTCGCAAGTTAAAGGAAGGGGAGCGTTGAGATTGCCGATACCACTCCTGCCACGCCGCTTGATCGAACAGGAAATTCCTCCCTGTCAATTTGGTGAGTGCCGTCAGGACCGTCTGATTCTGGGTTTGTACTGGTCTGCTTATCGTCCTTGCCCCCTGGGTAAGTCCCGATCCTCCCGACCCAAAAGTGAATGACTGCGGCTGTTCTTGAATGGTTTGCGTCCGTGTAACCACCAACGCATCAATGAGTTCCGGGACTGCCTCGTGTGCTCCAATGTCCCCAAGTATTTTCGCCGCCATGTGGACAACCGGTTCGATACCAGAACGCAAACGATTCCGATAGGTATCAATCATGATTTTCCTGACTTCGGGATTTTCGTTGCTCAACCTCAACAATTCATCGACACACATCTGCCGGACATCTGTGGAAGGCTCTTCAGGATAAATTGACCACTCTGCCACGGTTTGGATCGCACGCACGTGAGGAATCTGGACAAGCGACCGGAGCAACACCATCCGAACGCGGGGATTTCCCTCATTGCGCAAAACATCTCTTAGCGGTATGTAGGCGGCGGGATCACGGATTGCCAACAGTTGCGCCTCGGCTTGCTGATTCGGCAACCTTCGGTAAAGGTCTCGGATCGTCCTTCGCCATTGGTCTTCTGCGTTTTTTTGAGTTTCGAGAATGTTTTCCACCTCGATTCGTTGCGGTGTTCTCCAACTCCCGCGATGCCAGACGAGTCCTCGGTCTTCCATTCTGCCTTGCCGAGACACCCAGCCGTTCTGGGTTTTATCATAACCGAGAATCCTTCGGGCATCTGCATGGTCGGGATCAAGTTCCAAAATTTGCCGCCAGTGTAACCTCGCTTGGTCGATAAGTTGATTTTCGTTGCACCACCTCGCCCAATAGAGGTGGTTTTCAATGGTATTCTCGGTCAGATGGACTTCCGCATTGTATTCGATCACTGCTGGTCGTTCCCGATTTTGTACTCTTTCGACGAGTCTGGCATCCAGGCTGACTTCGAGCCCCCCTGCCGTTCTGATCTGATATGATTTTCGGGAAATTTCATCGGGATTCAACAGTTCTCCTTCCAGAATTCCACCGTCTTTGAGGAGCAGAACGGTCGTTCCCGATGCAACCGTCGGCAATAGCAAGAACGAGATTAAGAGGATGATGCGAAACATAAAACGTCGTCCCAGCGAGGACGGGGGGCTAGAAGGTTGATGCTAATGCTGGTTCCCGCCTTCGCGGGAATGACGGTTATTTGATACGCAAACGTGTATTGTACTCCCGTTCACAGTACATTATCGACATTTCTGGCGTTCAATGCCAGATTTTATACAATTTCACGTATCCCACTGCCGCCGCCCCCGGCTGCTGGGGATGTCCAGCAGGTCGCGGTATTTGACAATCGTTCGGCGAGCCACTTGAATTCCTTCGGCTTCAAGCATTTTTACGATGGCATCGTCGCTCAGCGGGGCTTTTTTGTCTTCTTTGCCGATGATTTCTTGCAATTTTAGTCGAACGACATCGTTGGCGACGGATTCACCACCATCCGCCGTCGCCAGTTTCCCTGCGAAAAGACGGCGCAACGGAAAAACTCCCTGCGGTGAAGAGACCCACTTCTCATCGCACGCCCTAGAAACGGTCGTTACATGCATCCCTGTTATGTCCGCAATTTGCTGCATTTTAAGCGGCTTCAATGCCTGCTGCCCTTTTTCAAAAAATTCCACCTGGTAATCGACCATCGCTTGGGATATTCTGAGGAGAGTGTCCCGCCGTTGCCCAATCGCATCAAGAAGCCATCGTGCCGAACCAATCTTTTTACGAATGTACGCCTTCGTTTCTTTGTCGGTTCCATGTTTTTCTAGCAGACCTTTGTAGTACTTGCTGACTCGAAGTTGCGGAGTACGTCCGTCTTCTAGCCGGACGGTGTATTCCCCTGTTTCTGATTTTTCGACAAAGACATCGGGAACAAGTACCGCCACAGCCATACTGCCAAATCCGGCACCGGGGCGCGGACTGAAATGCCGCAACTCTGCCACCGCCCCCTGAACGACATCAAGCGGATAGTCATATTTTTTGGCAATGAGCGGCAGTCGATTTGTCGAAATCTCCTCTAAACAGGAAGTAATCAAAATCCGCAGGAGTTCGGCATTTTCCGAGTTGGGATCGACTTGCAACAACAAACATTCCCGAAGGTCTTTGCCGCCGACACCTGCCGGTTCGAGTTGCTTAACCAGTGCCAATGCCTCTTTGGCGAGTCCCAGTTCTTCGTCTGTATGGTCTTCACCAAGAAAATCTTTCAATTCATACGGAAAATAACCGCACGGATTAAGATTGTTAATGATCCGCAACGTCATATCTCGAAGGGGGTCCGAGAGATCAAACCAATTGAGTTGCCGCTCCAAATAAACCTGCAACGATTCACCGGGACTCTCCACGTTGGCGAACACGTCTGCCCGAAGATCGTCCTGTGCTTCCAGCCAGTTTTGCGACCGGACCGGGGCTTCATCAATGGTGTCGAAATAGTTTTGGGCAAACTCTTCGGCAATGGAAAATTCCTCTGTGGCGTTGGCGTTTTCTGCGGTATTATCAAGCCGGATTTCCGGTTCTCGTTCATCTGCCGGCGAGGAATCGTCATCAAAATCAAGATTGCTTCCAGAATCTGTATCGTGCGAACGTTCTTCGGATTCAGCGGACAATTCTGCTCCTAGTTCCAATACAGGGTTTTGTTCGAGTTCCAAGTCGATCCGCTGTTCGAGTTGGAGAAGCGTCAGTTGGAGGATTTCCATGGACTGGATCATCCGTTGCGTCAGGATTTGCCGCTGTTCCTGCTTCAGTTCTTGGCTGAGGATAAAACGCACTGGTCCGATGGGCTATGAGCAATAGAGAATGCCCCATTGTAACCGTAGCCGATGCAAAAAGCAAGTGCGAAATGGAAGGAAGTGCGTAAGAATTTCGCGGACAATTTCGGCGAGAGCGACACAAACACCGTCAGAGCAATTTGCCCTTTGAGTGTTCTTACAACAAGACCCCAATGGCTTCTACCCGTCATCTTCCGCAAACGCATACCGAGGTCCCCCGAAAGGTTGCGCCGGCACCTCATAATGGAAATCGTCCACCCCTTCAAAGGCGGGTTTGTCCGCAGGGATGAAACGACATTCGCAAAGACTACGGAACCACGTCTCCTGACGCTTCGCAAAGTGCCGGGTGTTTTGCTTGATATACTCGACCGCCTGCGGATAGGTGCTTTTGCCTTCGAGATAGTCGAACAGTTCTTTGTATCCAAGTGCCTGGCGCGCCGATGTGCCGATAGGGAAATTTCTGTTCGCCAACATTCTCACTTCGTCGAGCAAGCCATCGTAGATCATTCGGTCGATTCTCTTGTCGATTCGTGCATACAACAACTCTCGCGGCATCTGCATAACATACACGTTACACCGCTCCGGTGGAGTGCCGACATCGAACTGTTTCTGAAATTCGCTGATGGACTTTTTCGTTTTCTCAAAAACTTCCAATGCTCTGATAACCCGCTTAATATCGTTGGGGTGCAATCGTTTTGCCGAGACGGGATCGACTTTTTTCAGCAAATTGTGAAGCACCTCCGGCGGTTGCCCTTGCATTTTCCGTTGCAATTCTTTCCGAAATTCCTGATCGGCAGGTGGTCCTTCAAAAATCCCACGCAACATCGCTTTGAGATAAAGTGGGGTACCGCCAACGAAAAGTACATTCTTGTTGCGCAGATGAATATCAGCAATTTTGTCTGCCGCTTCATTGACATACTGAGCAAGGGAATAATTGTCGCTCGGATCGACAATATCAACGAGGTGGTGCGGGATCCCCCCTCGGTCTTCGGGAGCGAGTTTAGCCGTACCAATATCCATTTCCCGATAGACCGCCATGGAGTCCATTGAGATAATTTCTGCATCCAAACTGCGGGCAAGCGTCAGCGCAACCCTGCTCTTCCCGACACTGGTTGAACCGGTCAAATACCAGCAGGATAGGGTTAATTTGCGAAACCGATTTAATTCTTCTTCCCATTCGCCCATCAAAGGCTCGTCTGTCAAACAATAAAGTAAAATAAGGACAGGGTACATTCTACCCAATTTGAAACCGTTTTGCAAGATTGGAGCGTAATAAAAGTGGTTGTGTTTCAATCCTGTGCAAGACTGCGCACCACCCAAACAGAAGGGCACCCCGGCGGAGCACCACCTTCACTTGCGGCTCGTTTCTGCAAGCGAGAAGCCAGCATCAATTTGCAAAACTCACCAATCGTTAATCTCGTAAGGCGAACGTTTTGGTCGGGAAACTAAGCGGTTGGCTTGTTCATCGCCGACGAACGCCGTCTTTTCTGCATCCCACTTCAACGGACGATTTACCCTGTATCCATAGTGGGCGAGTTGACAACTTGTTGCCGCCACTGCTCCATAGAGGTAATCCTGGAACGGGCGAAGCCGATGCCGAACGCAGTACGCAAAGTCGGCGTAGAGGTTCGTTGTTCCACCGTTGTACCGCCGAACATCAACCTGATGGAGCGGCAGAATTCGATTCCGATCTACGTTGTGCCTGAATCTGCCTTCCGAACCGATGAAAGTAACATCGTAGAGGGCAACATTGCCGATGACATGGTGGATTCTGATTCCACCCGGATAAATAAGGGTAAGGCGGTCATGTGGATTCTGCTCACACCCCGGCGGCAGAATTTCAAGCGGTTCTAGGTGGTCAATTCCAAGTATGTAGAGGATACCGGCAAGTTTGTGCGTTCCCCAATCGGCAAGGAATCCGTTGCCGTAATCGCGGTACCGCCGCCAGCCGCCGCCGAAATTTCCGCTAAACCGCTCACTGTGAAAGGGCACCCAGGGAGCAGGACCAAGCCAACGATCCCAGTCCAGCCCATTGGGAATCGGCTGTTCAGGATAGTAGGAATCCGTGGGTGGAGGACCGACCTCAAAAAACGCCTCTTTGACTTCGCCGATGGCACCGCTCTGAATGACGGAAGCCATATAACCGTAGTCTTCCATCACGCGCTGGGATCCGCTGGAACAAACCCGATTGTATTTTCGGGCGGCGGCAACAATCTGCCGACTTTCGACAGGGGTATGAGTCAGCAGCTTTTCGCAGAAAACATCCTTACCGGCTTTGCACGCCTCAATAGAGATTTTGGTGTGCCAATGGTCGGGCGTGCCAATGGCGATGGCATCAATGCCCTCCTGAGCCAACATGTCTTCGTATTTATGATAGCCTTTGCAGTCGGAATTGCCGTAGTCTCTATTCACCCGTGCAACTCCTCCGTCCGTCCGTCCTCTGTGGCAATCGCAGATTGCAGTTACTCGGTAGTTCTGGCGGTCTCTAAGAAATACGCCCAAGATTCCGCCTCCTTGGTTTCCGCAACCGATCAATCCCAGAACAATTTTTTCGCTGGGAGGAATAACACCTGGTCGCCCAAGAACGTGAGACGGAAAAACAAGCGGTGAAGCAGCAGCCAAAGCACCGGCAGCAAGAAATCTTCGCCGGCTAATTCGTAAGGATTGTTGAGTCATAAAACCTCCATCTGTTGTTGGGAAGACCGGTCCAGCAACCCGAACCGTGTCCGCATTGTATCATACGGGGAAAAGAAAAGATAGACCCCTGAAATCTGCGGCTTCTGATTTACACCTTCTTTACGGCAATCACGCTGTTGTGTCCGCCGAAGCCAAGCGACAGCGAAAGAGCCGAGCGAATAATGCCTGTGCGTCCTTGGTTCGGCACATAGTCCAAGTCGCACTCCGGGTCGGCTTCGTCAAAGTTCAATGTTGCCGGTAAAAAATCATCCCGAACCGCCAACGTCGCAATGACCGTCTCAATGCCGCCTGCTGCACCCAAAGCATGTCCCGTCATGCTCTTCGTTGAACTCACCGCCAACTTATAGGCATACTCACCGAAAGCAGTTTTGATCGACTTCGTCTCTATCGGATCATTGACGGGAGTAGATGTTCCGTGTGCATTGATGTAATCCACATCTTCCGGTTTTAGCCCCGCATCTTGCAAGGCAAGTCGGATTGCCCTCGCCGCACCTTCACCATCGGGATTCGGTGCCGTCAGATGAAATGCGTCGGCAGTGGAACCGAATCCTGCCACTTCTGCATAAATTGGTGCTCCACGCCGCACTGCGTGTTCCCATTCTTCCAGCACAAGAATACCGGCACCTTCCCCCATGACGAATCCATCACGATCTTTGTCGAACGGTCGGCTTGCTCTGTGCGGCTCATCATTGAAATTGGTACTCAACGCTTTCAGTTGGCAGAACCCGCCGATCCCATACTCCGTGATAGAGGCTTCTGTCCCGCCAGTAACCATCACGTCGGCACGACCGCAGCGGATCCGATCCAGCGCGAACCCAATAGCATCCGTTCCCGATGCGCAGGCGGTTATAAGAACATGTGCGCCGCCCTTGATTCCGAGGTGCATGGAGACATTCCCTGCCGCCTCATTGGCAATCATTTTGGGAATGGTCATTGCCGGTATTCTGGAATTGCCTTTTTCGAAGAGTTTTCGATGGGCTTCGTCATCGACTTCCAGACCACCGATGCCGTTGCCGAGCAGTACACCGCATCGGTTTGGGTCGTCGAACGTAAATTGGTCAAGTTTTGCGTCTTTCCATGCTTCCTCTCCGGCAATCATAGCAAATTGCGAAAACATGGCGGTACGCTGGACACTCCGGTGTTCGAGAAAATCGGTCGCTTTGAAATTTTTGACTTCCCCAGCGATTCGGCAGGCGAGAGTGGACGCATCGAATCGAGTGATGGGGGCAATTCCACAAACACCATCCTTGACGGACTGCCAAAAGGTTTGAATTCCGATACCGATGGGGCTGACGACCCCTAGTCCTGTAATTACAACACGTCGCATGGCTTGACAAAAACGCAAAAAATGTCAATCTCCTCCCATTGTAGCGTTTTTTTGGCGGGTTGTCAATGGTTTATGCGGAAGTTAACGGCAGAAAGTGTGGGTACACAAAAAAACCCCGACCGGTGAGGTCGGGGCTGTTCACTTTTCAACCGGGAACACCGGCTAAATTATAGCGAAACGGCGACTGTCGAGTCCGTTGCAGCAAGGTTGCAAAGCACTCGTGCTTCAACCGTGTCGGAAATGGTCTGTACTCTACCATCACCGAAGGCACCCAACATTGTGCCGCTGTGCATACTTCCCCAACTACCCGCGTTGCTGAATGCCTTGAAAGCATCAAGCCCAGGATTGTCCCGGCGGGTTTTGGCAACCCTTCCACCATTGATAATCTGGTGCTGATTGTTAGTGGCATTTCCACCCACGAGTTTGACGCTGTCAAAAGGAGTTACGACCTTGGAATAGAACGAACGTACGCGACCGATGGTTCCGCCGCTGGGTCGATTATCCGGTTGTCCGGCAGCAGGCACACCAGCAATACCTCCGGTAAGTTCCGCCACGGATCCTTTGTACCAAGCAGCCAACTGACGGTCAAAGCCACCACCGGCAGCACCAACAGCGGGAAGCGACGTGGGCTGACCACCGGGAGCAGTAGAACCACCGGAGACCAAATCGATGTCCCAAGCGATTTCGCCGAAGACCATCTGGTTGGAGGTCCCCTTCTGTGCCCAAGCCATCGTGTGTCTGCCAGACCAATTACCGTCTGTCCTAGGAACATAAGCCGCCAAAGCACCTCTGCCAATCGACGCATCCCTGAAATTCACGGGACGGACCGTACCATCCGTACTTTGCAATTCGCCGGTGTGTCCATCTGGGTTGCCGATGAACGAAGGTCGAGGGACTACACCATTGGAGTTGAACCTGGTTCCACCTGCAACGCCAGCATAAGTGCATCGGGCATCTCTTCTGCCCGCGCCAGAGGAGGGGCATCGGAAAATGTTGACCTGTGCTTCGTGAATGGAGCGAAGTTTGTTCACACCATTCTGATTCTGTCCCCAACTGATCCCCCAAGCACCACCGACACTGATAGTACCTGCATCGCCACCAATCATCGCAGTAGCGGGAACTTGACTGGGAGCGGTACCTGTAGCACCTGATGGAGTTACAAATGCCGCGCATGCGCGAAACCGGCTTTCTGCAATATCGAACAGCCCATACAAGGAGGTCTGCTCAATAAAAGGCAAGAGGTGAACGAATATACTCGGGTTCGTTCGTATCCCGGTTGCAGCACGGGCAATCGCGGGAGCGGCGAAACCATCAACCGTTACGGTTTCGGTACCAGCGATGCCACCAGAATCGTTGATGTTGTTTACGGCTAGGTATCCGTCTGCTGGCAGATAGGTTTGCGTTGTTAGGTCTGCATAGTTGTGCAGAGCGAGTGCCAACTGTTTGAGGTGGTTGGAGCACTGCATTCTTCTTGCGGCTTCACGTGCTGCTTGAACTGCTGGCAGCAACAAGGCGATGAGCATACCGATAATGGCGATCACCACCAACAGTTCGACGAGTGTGAAGGCGCGTTTTTCGTGCCGTCTAGAAAATGTCGTCATACATTGGTTCCTTTCTGTCTCTTCGACAATGGAGAAATAAAACTGGGTGGGCAAAAAATCCCACCATAACTTCTTTCATTCTAACTCATCCGGGAAGGAAAGTCAAGTGAAAAGTTTCTTTTTTTGGGAAATTTCCTTCCGAACGCACGTCGGTTGGTAAAATGGGCAATTTTTGCCTTGTTTTCAGGTATCCGCCGACCTCCGGGCGGCGGTGTCGGCGGAGCCGACTGGCTCCACAGGAAGGGAATTTCAGCGTAATTCTCCTGCATCTTTGGGAAGCGTTTCGTTCCAATCGAGCAGTATTTTCCTGTATCTTGCCACCATCTCTGGATACTGACCGGAAAGATTATTCGACTCGGAAACATCCCTCGACAGGTCATACAGTCGCGGAAGGGAACCATCATACTGCATAAGAAATTTCCAATGATCCTCGCGCACAGCCAAATCTGCCCACGGATTATTTTCTGGACCAGGACGATCCGGCGGTCGCCGCCACAGCAGCGGAGTCTGGCGAGATTGTTCGACTTTTCGTCCAAGAAGGACATCGGAAAAATCTTCGCCGTCAAATTTTATTTCAGGGGTAACTTCAATTCCTGCGATTTTCAACAACGATGGCATGAAATCCAGCACCCAGAGAACAGCCGTTTCGTTTCGGAACCCCCGCTTCGATTCGTCGAGGAGTCCGTTCCCCCAAACGATGAGTGGCGACCGGACTCCCCCTTCGAACAACATGCCCTTGCTTCCGCGAAGCGGGGCAGACGATCCGGCACCGCCTTCTGGACCGTTATCGCTCAAAAAGAGGATCAACGTGTTGTTCTGTAACGTGGCACTGTTTCGTACATAATCGAAAAGTGGAGCAAGTTGGCTGTCCATTTCGGCAAGTACACCGTGGTACAAGGCTCTTTTGCTTCCATCACCCCGCAGTTCTTTGGAGGGAAAGAACGGCGAATGAACGTCGTCAGTCCAAAGATTGACGAAAAATGGCTTGCCTTCCTTTTCGGCTTTTTCGATGAACTCCAACGTTTTGTTGACGTAAAATTCCGTTACTTTGTTTCGATCAACCCAAGCGATTTCATTGCAGCCAATCCCGTCGGAACCGTGCGTATATTTCCTTGGTTCTGAACCATCGAACACATTTAGGAGCGGCAACACCCGTGGACCAAGACCGCAAAAGTTCGTCAGAGAAACATCGAATCCGTACTCGGTAATCAAAGGGGCATCATCCACGTCGTGCAAGCCGCCGCCGAGGTGCCATTTACCGAAATGTCCTGTTGCGTAGCCAGCCTGTTGGAAGAATCGGGCAATAGAAGGTGCGGAAAGATCAAGCCAATGTGCCATGCCGCGCTCTTCATTCATGCTTTTGTTGTATAGATATGATGTAATCCGCCAGCGGTACGGATATTGTCCGGTGAGGATGGCACATCGGGTAGGAGAACAAATCGGTGAGGCTACGTAAAATTGCGTGAATGCGATCCCTTCTTTTGCCAGCCGATCAATGTGCGGAGTTTCGACCGCTTGATTTCCGTAGCAGGAAAGATCGGACCAACCAATATCGTCGATGACAATAACGACGATATTGGGCTTGGGTGGAGTTTGATCGGCGACACCAGAGGTGCCAAAGATGAACAACGCACAGAAAAAGACCAAAAGAAATAGAACGACACGCATAGAAAAAAGGGACTGTCGGAACAATCCGAAGGGGCGGTCATTGTACTACAAGTGGAGGCGCGATGCAATGTTCCCTTTCTCGCTTTTGATGAAGTCAACAGTCCGCTAACAAGTTTTCAACATTGCTGTCATTCCCGCCTACGCTGGGGGGACGGGAAAATCAAACTTGTTAGCGGACTGGTCGGGGGGCTAACGCCCGTCCGCTCTTGCTGGTAAAATAGGCAATCATGTTCAACATCGTGGAAATCGGTTATTATCCCGGCTGTGCGTTGCACGGGTCGTCGAATGATTACGAGGCTTCCGTGCGTGCCTGTATGAAAAAATTGCAGGTCGGACTCAAAGAACTCGACGACTGGATTTGTTGCGGTGCAACGGCAGCGCACAACCTCAACAAGAAGTTGGCAGTTGCGCTTCCTGCCCGAAATCTTGCCATCGCGGAACGGGATGGCATCGGCGAAATCCTCGCACCATGTCCGATGTGTTCCAATGTACTGCTCCAAGTTCGGAACCAACTTCGAGAGTCCGAAGCATTGCGGCAGGAGATGTCTGACATTGTGGAGAGTCCCGTCAGCGGCACCACCAATGTGTCCAACATCATCCAGGTTTTCCAGCAAATCGGACTGGAAAAAATTGCATCGGCAGTTGTAAAAACATTGGACGCTTTCAAACCTGCCTGTTACTACGGTTGCCTGTTGACACGTCCGCCGAAGGATTTGCAGTTCGACGACTGTGAACAGCCGAGTTCTATGGAAACGTTGCTAGAAGCTCTCGGAGCAGAGCCGGTGGACTGGAATTACAAAACCGAGTGTTGCGGCGGCGGTTTAACACTTGCCGACGATTCGGTCATCATTGATTTGACTGGGAAAATCCTCCGCAATGCCAAAAAGCATGGGGCGAATTGCATGGTCGTTGCTTGTCCGATGTGTCACGTGAATCTCGATATGAAGCAATCTGCCATTGAGAAAAAGATCGGCGAGTCGTTGCGTTTGCCCGTTTATTATCTTTCTGACCTTGTCGGAATCGCTCTCGGACTTTCCGAACAGGAACTCCGTATCGATAAACATTTTGTGCGGTAAGAGTTAGGCACGCATGGCGGGTTGGAGTGTATAACGGCGATAGGTACACAATTCGCCGATGAACTGATAATTCTTCCCTTGACACTGTGCCAAAAAATTCTTACTATTCGGGGTATTCGAGTCCAGTCAGACTTTTTTCCGAATAACTTTTCCGGCACAAATGAGCAACAACGTTAAAATAGGCAAGCGGTACGATGGTGGTGTGGCAGGGCAAAATAGCAAGGTCGTCATTCTAGCCGGTGGTTTGGGAACACGTTTCGCCGAAGAGACAGACCTGAAACCAAAACCGATGATTTCGGTTGGCGAATTTCCGATCCTTTGGCACATCATGAAGTATTTCTCTGCATTCTCGTTCGAGGATTTTTACGTCGCCACTGGTTACAAGGGAGAGGTCATCCGATCCTATTTTGCAAATTACCGTATGACGAGCGGAAGTATCATGGTCGATCTCGGCACTGGTCAACTACAGAATTACTCGACCCCGCCGGAGCAGTGGAAAGTCCATCTATTTGATACCGGACTGATGACGCAAACCGGTGGACGTATCAAACGAATGGAAAAATGGCTACGTGGTTCCGAACCGTTTATCGTTACCTACGGCGATGGCTTGGCGGACATTGATCTGCACGCTTTGGTGCAGTTTCACAAAGCGCACGGCAAACTTGCAACCGTTACCGCCGTCAGACCGCCAGCCCGATATGGCGCAATCAATTTCGATGGCGACCGCGTTGAGTCATTCAGCGAAAAACCGCAAACCGGAGAAGGATGGATCAATGGCGGATTCATGGTGTTCAACCAAGAAATTTTCGAATACCTGCGAAACGACAGCGACGTTCTGGAACGCGCAGGACTGGAACGCATCGCAGCAGATGGTCAGTTGATGGCATTTCGACACAGCGGATATTGGCAATGCATGGACACATTACGGGACAAAATGCACCTTGAAGAGGCATGGAAAAGCGGCAATGCTCCCTGGCAAGTTTGGCAAGATATGGAACCCCTGAAAATCTGGGAGGCAGCCTAAACGGAAGCCAACAACGTCGAAAGCCACTGGAATCGCAAAACACGGAAATTCACAATCATGTCTTTTTTCAATAACACCTACGAACAGCGCCCCGTTTTGGTAACGGGACACACCGGCTTCAAAGGATCATGGCTCTGCGCTTGGTTGGACAAGTTAGGTGCTAAGACAGTCGGCTTCTCAGATCGTCAAAGAACTGATCCCTGGCACCACGAATTGTTGAAACTGCCGATTATCAATCAGCAGGGAGATGTTCGCGACTTGCCTCGCCTACAAGAAGTGTTTAACGAGTATCAGCCGGAAATCGTTTTTCACTTGGCGGCTCAACCGCTCGTTCGCCGGTCGTATAAGGAGCCAATCGAAACATTTTCGACCAATGCTCTTGGTACGGCAAATGTGTTGCAGACGGCGCGTGAATGTAGTGCGGTAAAGGCGGTCGTCATCATCACGACGGATAAGGTCTATGAAAACTTGGAAGTTTCACGCGGCTACAAAGAAACAGACATTCTCGGCGGATATGATCCTTATGCGGCATCGAAGGCGTGTGCCGAAATCGTTGTAAACAGTTTTCGGAAGTCATTTTACGAGGCGGAAGGCAAACTTTTGGCAAGTTGCAGGGCGGGTAACGTCATCGGTGGCGGCGATTGGGCGGAAGACCGATTGATTCCCGACTTGGTACGGTCTGCCGCAAAAGGAGAAACGACTACAATCCGAATGCCGCAAGCGGTGCGACCGTGGGAGCATGTACTCGAACCTATCAGCGGATATTTGTTGCTCGGTCAATATCTGTTAGAAGGAAAAAGTGAGTTTGCCGAGGCGTGGAACTTCGGACCAGACGCAGAGGCAAATGTAACGGTCGGAGAAGTCATCAAAATTGCGTCGGAAACTTGGAACAAAATTCATGTCGATGTTTCAAAGGAGCCGCAACCGCACGAGACAACGCTCTTGATGCTCGATTGCGAAAAAGCAAAAACCCGTTTGAACTGGAAGCCGATCTGGAATTTTCGGGAAACGATTGATTTCACGATCCGCTGGTATCAGCAGTATTACGAGGAGAATCAAATCGACACGTTCCAACAGTTGGAACGCTTTTTAGAGGATGCAAAAAAAATGGGGCGGTCTGGATCAAAACCGACTAGAAAGTAGATGCAATTTACCTCTTTATCACTAAAAGATGCTTACACGATAGAACTAACCCCTCGCGGAGACAAACGGGGACGGTTCACGCGGCTATTCTGCGCTAAAGAATTGACACACATCGGACACACCAAGCCGATAGTGAATGTCAATCATTCGTACACTCAGAAAAAAGGCACGATACGCGGTATGCACTTCCAACATCCGCCGCATGCCGAAGTTAAAATCATCAAGTGCCTGCGCGGGGCAATTTTTGACGTGATTGTCGATGTACGCAAAGACTCGCCGACATTCCTGAAATGGGAAGGAGTTGAACTGACGGAAAACAACGACCGAATGATTTATGTGCCGGAGGGCTTCGCTCACGGTTTTCAAGCACTCACTGATGACGTAGAAATGATTTATTTCCATACCGAATACTACGAAAAAGCCAGCGAAGGTGGATTAAAATTTGACGATCCGAAACTCAATATCGCTTGGCAACTGCCGCCGATTGGCGTTTCCGAACGTGACCTTTCCTTTGAACTGTTATAACAACTATACGATACTATTGTACTGATATGAAGTGCCGCTTTTGTAACACTGAACTGAACCGGGTTTTTTCCGATTTGGGTGCCGCACCGCCGTCGAACTCGTTCCTTTCGCAATCGCAACTGATGCAGGGCGAGGTATATTACCCGCTTAAAGTGTTTGTCTGCGACCAATGCTTCTTGGTTCAACTCGACGAATTCAAGAAATCCACCGAGATATTTTCCGAAGATTACGTGTATTTCAGCAGCGTTTCGACATCTTGGCTTGCTCACTCACAGGCATACGTCCAAAAGATGCGTGAGAAACTGTCGCTGACAGCAGAGTCACTTGTGATCGAAATTGCGTCCAACGATGGATACCTGTTGCAGTACGTCAAAGAAGACGGGATTAAATGTCTCGGAATTGAACCAACGGCAAGTACGGCAAAGGCTGCAAGAGAAAAAGGCATCGACGTACTGGAAGCATTCTTCGGAACGGCACTTGCAACGGAACTGAAAAACACCGGCAAAAAGGCAGACCTATTGCTCGGAAATAATGTACTTGCCCATGTGCCGGACATCAATGATTTTGTCGAAGGCTTGAAAATCGCATTGAAACCGACAGGTACGGTAACGATGGAGTTCCCGCACCTCCTGAAACTCGGGGCGGACGGACAGTTCGACACTATTTACCATGAGCATTTTTCGTACCTTTCGTTTTCTGTTGTGAGCAAGATATTTGCGGCGCACGGTCTCACGATGTACGATGTCGAAGAGATACCGACGCACGGCGGCTCGTTGCGAATTTTCGCCAAACATGCGGCGAACGAAACCATTGCCGTCTCCGATGCGGTTGCCCGGCTACTCGAACAAGAATGCACTGTCGGAATGTTGACTCCGACATACTACGAGGGCTTTCAAACGAAAATGGAAGCCATCAAAAATGATTTCGTGGAATTCCTGATTTCACAAAGGCGGTCAAGCAAAAAGGTAGCGGCTTACGGTGCGGCGGCAAAGGGGAACACGTTGTTGAATTTTTCGGGGATACGAAACGACTTGATCGAGTTCGTTGTTGACCGGGCAGAATCGAAGCAAGGGAAATTCCTGCCCGGCAGTCGAATTCCGGTCGTACCGGAAGATGTACTCAAAGAGCAAAAGCCCGACTTCATCGTGATCTTCCCATGGAACATCCGCGATGAAGTGGCCAAACAGTTGGAATACGTCCGTCAATGGGGCGGACAGTTCGTAACCGCGGTGCCCAGACTTGCAGTTAGTAACAGTAAAAAAACAACTACCTCAAATTGACATTGATTTTACAACTCGCACC
>Ga0123356_10002821_pt1 | contig 18383 bp, 25 predicted proteins | sample TergutEmb28metaG_2_FD_92546 | JGI IMG/M metagenome (GOLD analysis project Ga0123356, IMG submission 92546) | Embiratermes neotenicus P3 segment gut microbial communities from Petit-Saut dam, French Guiana - Emb289 P3 | ecosystem: Host-associated > Arthropoda: Insects > Digestive system > Gut ...
GTGCTCTCGCCCCCACTCCATCTGCGTGAGACAGTTCCATTTCACGCATCATAGCGAGCTGTCTTTTGGCACCCCAGGATTTTCCGGATGCTGACCCATAAGGGACATAGGTTCTACCCTGCGTGGCTAAAAAATCTTGCATGACCAGTGACATTTTTGCAATAGTATTTAATATTTCTCGGTTGGTGTGCCGGTTTAACAATATTGCTTTATCCTGACTTCTAAAAAACGCGCCTATTTTATCATTGAGTTCATTCAGATTATCTTGCCCGCTTTTCACTCTTTTTAAATATTCTCCCATTTTGATGAAGGTTGCCGTCTGTTGTTTCTCTGAATGCGTGAGGGTTTCTAAAACAGAATATAATCTTGTGAGTTCTGATAGCTCTCTATTCCCCGCACCAATGTTGGAGGAATGTAGTGATCCCCTTGGATCAACTAGTCGACTTGGGCTTCTTGCCATTGTACATTCCCTCCGATATTGCTTTTTTCATCATATTATGTTGCCTTTTAAGATTGCTTAGATATAATACTTCCATTAACCTTACATCCTGTGCGGGTAAATCCTCCCAGTCCTTAGATGTTTTGCCTGTATTCAGCATCCAGTTTGCCATAACCTCATAGTATGTGTATATCGGGTCCCCCGTCCCATTAACTATGGAGTTTGACCATGCCCTCAACGCTCTTTCTTCTCGATGCCGAGGGTTCGTGCTTGCCCATTGGGGGAGCTTACTAAAGGGGTTTTGATACCATCCTTTATTTTATTTACGATTTCTAAATATGCACTCAGTGGCAAATTTCTTATCTCTGCCCTAGATAGTGGGGTGGTTTCTCCACTTAACCTGGTACAATTTATAATTAGTTTCATTTCTTCTTCCATATATTTTTCTGACAAGACATCATCCATTCTCCCCTCTTCGATTTGGGGATTTTCACTTACTAATTTTTTTATCCCTTCTATGTCCCCGATTGAGGGCGAATATATGTCAATTTGTATCTCTCCATATGAGGGGTCGTGTTCCCCCAACACAACGTTATATATTGGTTTTTTCTTTACGTCTAGCCTATTATATGTTTCTTCACTCATGATTAAAATCTCCCATAGGATTATTATCCAGAAGACATTACTACTATTTTAATGTTTCTAGGGGATAAATCTGGTTCATCCATTATAGCATCACCGGAAACAGAGTACGTTCTGTCCACAGTGGAGGTTTTAACATAGTTCATATCTACACTTAGATATTTGTTAGGCAGTATGGGGTATACCGTATCCTGAGTCTGCATTTTAGCATATTTTATCAGGAATGGTACTTTACCTGGCATTTGGAATGCCCCTGGTGTGAATGTGTTTATCCCATATACCTTAGATAGATATTTATTAGGATCATCCGAGTACGTACTTGTGCTCAGGGTATATTCCAGATTTCCCAAATTATACGCAGCATACCATGTTTTACCACAATCTGGGAGTCTGCCCGTGCCAGTATTTATTTCGATTGAAGAAGAGTCTGTTAAAGCAACAGGAGAATAGTTTGTTCCATTCTCACTTGTACTTAAACAACCAAATGTAAACACATCCCCCCTCAAATCTTCTGCTACCCAATCTTTCAAATCTGCCCAGGGAACTGAGAATGTTGCCGTTGGGTCTACCATTGCATATCCATCTATGTTGAATTTTATAGCCGCGTCTGAACCGTTCTCATAATTTATAGTGACTGTGTTTATGATACAACCTAAGAGGAAAGTAATCTCGTTGTCGCCTTTATTACCAGTCTCATCATTATACTTTATGTGAACCATGTCAAACAACCCTTTGTCTGGGCCGTTCAACGGTTTGTACGCATATATTCTTATCTTGCCGTCAGAGGATGACCCCCCTGCGGACTGTGCCAAGATCGTTAATGTTTGGGACACTGTTGTTGGCGCATCGGTGAAGACTATTGATATTGCTTTCGCACCGGTTGTTAATGTCTGAAGATATGCCGCATTCAAAGTTATTGTTGTGTTCGTAGTTGTACCTATTATGCTGTATTGTGATTTCGTAAGAGCTGTTCCTGCGACTGAAATGCTTGTGAAGTTTGCTCCATTTCTAGACAGTGATATTGTATATCCTACTCCTGAGCCCAGTCTCCATTCATTGGGGCCTGGTGCAGGAATTGATCCAGGTCTGTTTGTGATCTCTGATTTGTATGCATTCAGCCTTGTGGTACGATCTGGGTCGTTATCTCCTAACAAGCTCTTATGGAAGGTGCTCATACCCGTTATGCTGGCTGGAGTTGTTGCTGTTATTTCTAATGGTTCTGTGCAAAAGAGATATTTTAACCAATCTAAGTGCTCAGCCATGACCATACCACTCGCTGACCAACCTACCTCTCTTATGCCTTGTGTTGTTATCGTGGCCTCTCTCTGACCTAAATCCCAGGCATGTTCTGCCTGAATGTTTCTATTCAGTGTTAATTCTACACCACCGCCAAACCTCTTGTTTATAGCATTTGGTTCCGGTGCATTAAGAATTTGTAATATTTGTGTGGATGTTGGGGAACCAGTAAGGGCTGTGGGCAATTCATCCGGTTTTTGCCCTGGTGCTCTTGCTAGCTTACCCCATCCGTATTTGACTCTGTAACCGCTCAAGCGCAAGCCCCCTCTGTTTCTACACCCAGTCTAATCCATCTGAATCCTGCACAAGTCTGTTTATGACCATTCAGGACTTCGTAAATGGACGTTCTGCTCCTATTAACGGCTTCTGCCGCTTCCTTTGTCGTATTATATACTTGTCCAGTATCCATATTCTTCACTTTTCCTTTATATGATGGGGATTTTATTCCCATTTTACATTCACTATATTTCTTTTTGTGCTCATCTGTTCTTCGTTCGCCTTTTTTAGCAATACTCATTTTCATTTTATATTCTTCTGAGCGTATGATTCCGTAACTAGGGCATAGTGGGCCTTTTTTACCGTACATATGATTGCCTTCTCCTTTCATTCTGATGCTGGCCTCTTTTTTCCATTCGTCAGTATGTTTATATCCATCTATGCCGTCCCCTCCCGTCGTGAGATTAAAACCGTTCGGATATTGTGTTCCAATAATTTGAATCCAGAATGATTCTTTGTTACCGGCATCTTTCCGATTGTCTGCAACATCCACAATCATTATTCTATGGGCGTCCCAGCCGTGTTTTTGTATAGAGCGATCTATCATTGATTTAGATTGAGAGTCTGATTTATGTGTTGCCATTCTAGCAGATATATTCTTAGATTGTCCTACATACATTTTGTAATCAGATTTTCTGAATATCACATATATTTTCCATCTTTCTTTTTTCATCTAACCACCCTACGCTCCTCTGGGGACTTGCATCCGTCATTTGGTAAAACTATGAACCAATCCACGAGCTGAAAAGTGATTGTGCGATGGTAAATCTTGTGCGAAGGATATATAGGCAAATCCATTATATCACCTATCATATCCCAATCATTTCCTGGCTTTTTTCTATATTTCGCCAGTATCCTATATATCTCATTAGAAGCTCTTATAACATACTCCCTTTGAGAACATTTCACAAACAAACTTATTGTTTTTCGTCTGTTCCATGAATCGTAACAAACTCCCTGTGGAGTTAGTATTAAATCATCTGCATTAATTCTCAACATAGCAGGACTTCTTGAGTTCTCTGCTGACGAGAAATGCGTTGGTTCTGCGAACTCACCTATGTATACTTCGGGCATTAATTCCAGCCCAGGTTCAAGTATCGTTTTATCCCATTCTGCCTCGAAGATGTCCTTGAACAACACTGCATCGTCATCGACGTAGTATTTTAGTGCACGCTTGCCTTTGGGAGGTCCTTTTGCCATTATAATCCTCCTATGACCACTGATTCTGTGTAATTTTTAAGTATTCTATCTATATCCCATGTCCACTGCTGTATAGACATGGCTTTTGTCTCAAACTCGGGTGCGGTGGGGAATATGCTTCTATACCTATCCGTGGAATAGAATTGCTTTCCTACAAACAATGTAACAGCCCTTTTTATATCCTCGGGAACCGTTTCCTCACCATAGCGATAAGTTATTCTTACTCCTGTGTCTAATGCTACAAACATTCTTCTTAAGTATAAAATTCCTTTAACGTGGTCAAACCAGTAAGAATTTTTCTCATTAGTAATGTCCAACCAATCGTTCCTAAGCCACCTTATTTCTAACTTATCTCCTTTCTCAGAGTCTAGGTCTTTCGGATATCTATATCTTAGTTTAATTTGTATACCTGGGCCAAGCATGGCCTCTGAAGCAATGCCGAATCCTGTACGTAACAGCTGAGTTCCTAAATAACCCAGACTCATTGTTCCGCCTGTGTTTGGAACTGATTCTAAGTTCAGTATCTCATCTTTCTTACGTCTCTCTGCCCATGCTCTTCTTGTCTGCTCTTCGCAATATTGTTCCCCCTCTACGATCCATTGACACCATTGGTCATATGTTGGTGCGGATTGGGGGGATGCTCTGAGTAACTCTCCTTTATTATCATATAATTGTAAACTCCCAATTACTTCCTGTGGGGTTATATACTTGGGGGTAGGGGCTGATGATAATGAATAATTTGTAATAGACATGCTGAAGTTTCTGGGTTCTCTTGGGCCTTCTAATATGAAACCCATTCTTGTGACATAGCTTGTGTTGAACTCTTTATCGGTCACAAAGGCTTTTAGGCTGAATCTCATATCAGAACCTATGTCTATATCTTTTAATGAATATGTAGATATTAAGCCGTTACAATCTTCTAAATATACTTTGAATGATTTGAAGAATGAGGGCATTGAAGTGGATTTAATAGTAGTAAATAATTGACTTTCTCCCGCGATAGATATCCCGCTGTCATCAAAATCTGCATAGATGATTACTTTAAAATCATCTTCCATTGCCCCCTTTGAAGCGGTGAATTTTAAATCCTGCTGATCTGTTACCATCAGCAATAAGTGTGTGTCTCCATCCTCAAATTCAGCATCATAGCTAGCATCTTGGAATTGAAACTTCCACACTTCTGGTTTGTTGGGGAATAATATTTGTGTCATTATTATCCTTTTCTACTTTTTGTATCTATGTTAAATGTAAAGAAAAAAGTTTAATTGGGGGAAAGCCCCCCTTGCTCGCTTACTGGATGTGCAGAATCTTCGCGTGCGGACGGAATGCGTTTGCCTGAACTTCTCCAAGCTCCCATATCAAACCGACCTTGTTGAAACTCTGCGCAATCAGTTTCTGGTCTGTGACTTCGAAGGCTGTGGCTTGCAACATCGCCCTGAACACGTGAGACGTGTCTGCAACGATAACTCTTCCAAGACCGCTTAATGCATCTGTATTCTTAGCGATTGTCGGAACACCGAAATCGTTCAGTGCTGGAAGGTTGTTTGCTCCAACTACTCCATACGACGCGCCGAAACCTCTACCCATGTCTAAATCAGGCACGAGCGGAACGTCCATGTACGTCGCAACAGTGAAACCAGCAGGCCTACCGGGGAATGTGAACTGCCCGTTTACACTCTGGGAAGCGAATTGTGTATCCCAGAATCTCTGGTTGATAACGTGGTCTTGCTGAATCCTTTCGATGGTATCGACACCCGTGATCGCAACTTTGTTTCTAACGTTGTTCTCGTTTGTCTCACCATACTGCATCGCCATCATCAGCGCATTTTGCAGTTCTGTTATGTCGAATGGCCTTAGAGTAGCCTCTCCAGTAACAGTTCCTACATCATACGAGTGATAGACCCAAGAATCGAAGTTTGACTCTCCTGCGTTCGGGTCTGCTAATGCGCCCTGAACTCTAAACGGAGCCATGCTAGAATCTGTACCAGCTATGTATGTGTTGTTACTCCACGGCACAACATTTCCATTGGGGAGATACTGTGCTTCATCTGCGTTAGATATGATCCTCTCTAGAGACTCGTATCCTATCGCCCTTGTGGTAATCACATTATTCAGGTCGTAACCCAGAACTTTCGGGTCATCTGCTCTGCGAAGAACGTCCCCATTCAACTGACGCATGTATGCCTCTGACTCTCCTGCTTGGTGCTGTACCCATGTGTACACATCATCAATGTTTTCCAACTGAGGGAAACCTTCCTGCATACTGAATGACCTGCTAAGGGTCTTGTACGGCATCTCAACGTGGTTAAGTTGAGGCATTTTCGGTGTTTGTAACGGGCCTCCGTTGATTACACCTGCGGTCTGAAGGTTCGAGTAATCTCTCCTGAACCTGTAACCTGTTCTGAATGCTCTTGTACCAATAAGTCCCAGAGCAACCGCCCTCTTATACGGCAGTGAGAATAACTCGCTTCCATATATCGCGTTCATGGCACCTTGTGTGCTCATACCTGGGGAATTAGTTGCGTTGAAAGATTTTATACCTGCTTCCACGGATGCGCTTATCGCTGCTAGGTCGCGCCCATAGGTGGCTAATCTTACGCCTTCCATATCCCGAGGTATTTCTTTTCCGTCCCAAGTCGCTGTGTTTGTGCTTGGGGTTCCTATATCATAGAATGACATTTTTATACCTCTTTAATTGCTTTTTTTGCTTTGTCTAATGACATTGTGCTACCTGTTTTAATAAAATCATTAATGTAATCACTATATGATTTTTCATCGGTAGCCATTGCTTTCAATCCAGAGTTTTCTGCTCCTGTAGGTGTAGGTGTCATCGCAACACCTGTTGCCTGCATGGATTTCAGTCCAGACACGTTAATATTGGACCAATTTCCATTCAACAGTGCTTCCAACCTTGGAGTGTATGCTCCCACATCCCCGACCTCTTTAGATCGGATATGCGGGGACTGAGCCGCCATTGATTTTAAGCTTGTCAGATACGCATCCATATTCTTCCAGCTGTCTGGTTGAAGTTTGGGTTCTGCGGGCTTAGAATCAACAACTATGTCAGCATTCGCTTCCACGCTCTTAACCTCAGCAACAGGTTCGGCGACCGGAGTTGTCTCTGTGTCTGCCGTTGGTGCTATGGCTTCCTCGGATTTAACCTCGGGTTCTACTTGTGTTTCTGTTGTTTCGACCATTTGTGCTTCCTCCGACTTAGTTCCTGCTTCGTCTTTCTTTTTATCATCAGACTTCGCGGCTTCATCTTTCTCGGATTCCCCTTCTAATTCCGCTTTCGGTTCCTCTTCTGGGGCTTTCTCTTCTTCTGATTCGTCTTCTTTAGTTTCAGTTTCATCTGTCACTTCTGCTGGCGGACCAGACTCTTCTTTTTCACCTTCTTCGGGTGAATTTGGAGCGTCACTTTCACCTTCTCCCTCTTCTGCTTTCTCTTCGCCCACGGGGGCCGATCCTTGAGGGGGAGCAACGGATTCATCTGCTGTAACAGACGACACTGCATCTGCTATTGCTGATGCTGCGCTTTCCTGCCCTGCTCCAGACTGCATGACACGAGCATTCTTTTCCTCTGTCATCATCTCTATCAGGACCTTTTGCTGGTTAAGCAAAATCGCTACTGCATCTGCCAGATTGGCGAGCAACGTACCATCGGTAACGCTTTTCACCTCTCCATCCGGTGAGGGTTCTGCTACTTCGGTTTTTACTTCCTCTGTAATTTCCTCTGTCATTTTGTTTCCCTCCTTCCTCTTTCTCTTTTGCAGTTCGAGGAAGATTAGTAAGAACTCCTTACCTGGTGTTGTGGTAAGGAACTCATTTATCTCGTCCTCAGAAGATTCAGACAGTATCTTTCCGACCTGTAATAGAACGTTCTTGAGAACTTGAGTGTCAGTATTTTGTATCGTAGCAATGTCTATATTCTCTCCAGACAGAACCATTTGTCCCGCTGGTGTGACACGCTTTTCTTCGTGATGATCTCTGTTTATTGCATGACAACCCTCAATCCCTGCGTGATTGTGTTGCCCTTCGGGGCAGAGACTCTTCTCCCCCGTTTCATTTTCCATAAGACTTTCTGCAATCTGTGGGTCTAGTGAAGCGATTGCTTCTAATAATTTGCCTACATGTTCTTTTTCATCTTCTTTTATGTAGTTGAGAACATCATAAACGTGCATATACCCGTTTGCTTCTTTTCCTATTAACTCCATATTGAGTAGGTATGCTTGTATGGCCTCTCTCTCCTCTATGAGTCTGTCTATCAGGGTGTGGAGTATTTCTGAATCATTCCATTCTGTTTTCGGAACAATTAATATGTATCCATCCTCTCCGTTCATGCCGTCGTAATAATTATCTTCATAAATATCCTTAACAGCCTTAATGGCATAATCCGATAAACAATTATCAGTTATATAAACCATCCCATTGCTTAATATAGTTGTATCGTAATTAGCATCATTAGATAATCTATCTTTTAACGCTTCATATCTTAATCTGTGAACGCATTCTTTATTGTTAAATTTGAGAACTGAACTTTTTATACTCTTTGCTCCAGTATTGAACTCTAGAGTTCCTGTTTTCGGATTAACTCCTTTTTTGGTATTGGAAATCTCTAATACCTCTGTAACATTCTTCTCTAGATAACAGAGTTCTTCATTGCATTTCATTTCGGGTTTTCCATCGTGCCCAAATCCAACGCTCCATTGGTCAAACCCATTCAGGAACTTTAACCACGCATAATCTGCTTGTTTGGAACCTCTTGCAAAATTAACCTTTGCGTATAAAGAAGGTACGCCATCTTCATCTACGCCACCATGAGCCCCCCACCAATATAACAACGGGAATGAATTGTGGTCTGTGTGTCCTGCTCCATTCAAGTCTATAAAACTGTATGCAGATTTTACAAGAGACTCCATGTTCAATAAATCTCTTTGCAAATCTGGAACTTCCGTACTTACTTTTGCATACACATATCTGCTGGATGGAAGTGCTGTGCATTGTTCCCATGCATACTCTCTTGCCATATACTCATGAGATGGTATAAACTCGGGCAATTCCGATTTCAGCGACCTTAGTTCGTCTATCTTTTCTCTGTAAGATTGTCTCCAAACCTCTTGATCTTCTTCAGACAGTGTGAATCTTACGCCTTGTGGGAGTTCGGCTAATGTTTCATAAGACAGGATTACCACTCTTCCCCGCCTGAGCAGACGCTTGTTTTGCTGTAAAAGAACTTTCTCCGAAGTTCTGTGATTTTTCTTTGAAGGGGGATGTATTTTCTCCAATCATCCCTAGTAAAGATGTTCCCTCTATGCCACCAGCCTGTGGCGTAGCAGTCATGTCTATGTTGTAATCTTCATCTAATCCAATGACCCCAAATCCTAATTCTCTGTGTTTCAGCCTCAGTTCTGCTAACTTAAGTCCAAGGTCTAACTTCTTTGCCTCTGAATCGTCTGGGGGCTCTACTACTCTGTAAACCCAATCTGTAACACTTACAAATTTCCTGGTAAGCCACTTTAAGAAATGATTAACATATTGTCTCATTCCAATTAAGTTACGGTCAAGAACTGCTGCTTGTTGCTGTTCGTTTGAGTTACCCTTTAGGGCGTGTGTGTCTCCTAAAAACAGACCGTTCATCCCGAATTGTGCGGATATTCTTTGCAGGAGTTCTGACTTGACGGCCATCATATCTCCCGTGGGGTTGTCTGCAAAAGGTATCCACTGTGCCCGTCCGCCTTGATTTGCGGGGGGCAGAGCCATTACAGGTATGGCGAACGGGTCGCCAGCCATCCTAAGTTTTAATGTCTGTAATATTGTGTCCAAATTATCTGTGTTTGTAGAGTTAACTACGAATATTCCCTGTGGGTGCCCTACGTTATAATATTTTGTAACTCTGGCTGAGAGTGCCATCCAGGCATGAATATCCAATTGTATAGGTATGCAATTTGGGATACCATAGTATCTTGAGGGGACACCAAACGGATGAGAATACACCTCTTTATTAGAGTATTGTTCTCCCTGCTCTCTTGGACCACCTTCAGTTGGGGACATGATCCAGTGTGTTGTATATATTTTATGTCCCTCTTCAGTAAACCCTGGCCCCGTTTCTTTATTATACTCTTGTTCGAGATTGTATTGATTTTCTCTGTTGAATAATGTATATCCAAAGTTTCTACCTGGAACTCCCCTCTCATCGAAAACCATATATGCCCTCATGGGAGATAAGGTCATGAACTCCAGTGGAACTTCATCTATCACTTCTCCGTAGGGGTTGTGTGTGTAGAGTGACCTGCATAATACCAAGGGGTGCCCAAATACCAAAGCATTATACAGGAAGTCTTTTGTTAAGTCGAATAATGATTGCCCGTTCTTGTTCACCTTATCTACAATATCTCCATTCTCCCAATTTTTCAGAAGTCTTCTTTGTTTGTAGTCTGGTGTTAAAAAATCTCCAGTATATCCGCACGATTTACATTTCTTTATCTTGCCTTGATATTCTGTCTCACATTCCGGGCATTTTACTGCGAATGTTTGTGCGAGTTCTATTCCGTTTCTCAGTGTTTCTTCTACTACCCTTTTGATAACTGATGCTAAAATTGAACAGTTGTAAAAGTAATAAACCGCTTTTTGATACATCATGTAATAATTTATGGCGTATCTGCCATAGTCCATGATATCTTTAGGTGATTGAATGGATGTCAATCCATCTTTTCTTAGAGACGTTGCTTGTGATAACCCTAAAATCCCACCTTCGAAATCTTCGCCTGTATAAGGTTTTTCATTGGGCCTATTCCAGGGAGATACCATTTGTGTGATGGGGTTTGTAATTATGGCATTGGTTTTGCCTAAAGTGTCTCTTGATTCAGGTACGAATCTTTGTGGATTTGATTGCGATGATCTTATATACACGAGTACCTCAGATATACTAATTAAAGTTAGTTATTTAAAGCTTCTGTAAAGCTTTTATATTATGAGTTCAATTTATAGGTAGATCGCATAGCTCGTATGGGACTTTTTGCTCATCTAATACATTTTTTACTATTCCGAAACCCAGTTTACCTTCATTGATTATTTCATCGTTAAAAGCAGTGATAACTTCTTGTGCGTCTGGCATCTGTGCTCTGTTGGGCACTGTGCGCCGGAATTTGAGCCATATTCTTCTGACTAAATCCATATCTCCGAGCCTTTCGGGGACTCTCATATACATTATTTTATCTTTGACGTAAAGTTTCTTTTTTGTAGCCAGAGATAATATTTGTAAAACATACTGCGCCGTGCAGGTTCTTATCTCTTCTCTGGCATCTCCCATTCTGGGTTTTAAAACAACTAATAATTTATCTGCCATTTGTTCACCGTTTGAATTGTCTGTCTCTGACCAATATCCCATAGTCAGTTATATAATCGCACTGTGGGCAATATATCGGAGGGATTCCTGCCATCATAACATGACTACATTTTCTACAATTATATTGACCATCTAAACTGTTTGCAACTCCACCATATTTATCAAAAAACATCTTTTGCCATAGGTCATGCATCGACCTCTCGGCGGGGTTGTGTTCCTGGTTGGCGTTGTTGGGATTATCTCTCAAAGATTTATCTCTATGCTCATCTAATACGCTCCGCCTTCTCCTGGCTTCTTCCATCCTGTATACTTCTTTGTAGAATGTTGTGAGGTATTCCTCATCAACCTTTCTCCCAAACGCGTTGTTTGGTAAGAGTGGTTGGGCGAATGAGTCTTTTGGCATTAAATTCTTGTAAGCCATTTAATCTTCCTGTAGTTTTATAGTCAGTAATGAGTCTCTTATGCGCTCTGCTATCTTCTTTGCTTCCATCGAAGTGAATGCTGATACTATGTGTTTGTCGAGATACTCTCTTCCGCAATACGGACAACAATTTGTAATGTCGAAATCATACGAGATGATCTTTAAGCATTTCCCACAAACAGCATACATGCCTGTTTGCGATAAAATTTCCATTCGCACTCGTATATCTAGTATAGTATTTAAACTTTTCCTTTGTTTTTTGTGTTATAGGTAGGTTTAAATAGTTAGAAATCATATCCTTTTATGATGGAAGAGGTCGATTGGAACCTATTGTATGTTTGTATTTATCGTCAATCTGAGCTCAGACCTATGGTCTTAGGAAGTGGAAAAACACTTAGAGAAGCTAGGAATGTTGCGATGGATACAGTCAGTAGATTGTGGGTAGAAAAAGGAACCTGCATAACTGATAACACGAATGCGATAATGCTGGTAGAACCAGGAATAGGCATTAGATTACAAAGCGACAGTACAGACTTCATAGTAGTGGGTATGTGTGACTCGAAAATACATCACTTCGGATTAGAAGTGGGGCACGAATGGATTGATTTCTATAGAAACCCAAAATCCCCCTGGTTGCCCATACTCGAATATATTGGAATAAGGAAAGATAAAAATGTCAACAGAAGGTCTGGAAGGAAAACTGGTGGGCGTTCAGAAAAGTACAATAAAAAAACTGATTGATGGTGGGTTTGACTCTTTAGAGTCTATAATTATCGTCACAGCAGAAGACTTATCTGAGAAGACAGGAATAAGCGTAGCCACTTGCGAGAAGATAATTGATAGGTCTAAAGATGCATATATTATGACTGCTAGTATGTCTGCTGAAGATTTATACTTAAGAGAAAAGAATGAGAAAAGATTAACTACTGGAAGTAAGAATTTTGATAGATTGATGGGTGGGGGGGTTAGAACTAATGTTTTGACACAGTTCTTCGGTAAGAATGGGTGCGGGAAAACCCAGGCATGCCTCACACTGTGTGTGACTGCTCAGAAGTCTCCTGAAGATGGGGGATTAGGCAGAGCGGTTATATATTTAGACACTGAGGGTTCTTTTAGGTCTGCCAGATTAACTCAGATTGCGCATGAGATGGGTTATGATGAAGAATCTGTTAAAAACATACGAGAGAATGTATATGTGTATTCGGTTACATCTCACGAGCAACAGATTGATATAATTAAGAGACTGGATGCCCTATCTAAAGATAAGAATATAAAATTAATAATAATAGATAGTGTAATATCATTATTTAGAGCAGAATATATAGGAAGAGAAATGTTATCTGAAAGACAGCAAATGTTAGCTAATCACCTGGGGGATTTAAAAACATTCGCCAGAAAGAACGATATTGTTGTTGTTGTGACAAATCAGGCGCAAGACGACCCGAGCGGTTTCGGATTTCCAGGGGATTTCAAGCCAACCGGGGGGCATGTTGTCAATCATGCTACTAATTACAGTGTAATGCTGAAGAAAGGAGCAGGAGTGAAGCGGATAGCTAAACTTATAAAATCGCCCGACTTAGAAGTTGGAGAGGCATCTTTTACCATAACAGGTAGGGGTGTGAGCGATTCGGAAGGAGAATAATGCCAAACGAAACCTCGTCGAATGGTATAAACAAAAACTAAAACAATGGAGGACAAAAAAATGAAAATAGGAGTAAAGTATGGTCTTGATGACCTAATATGTGAACAGATTGAAGAAAGTTGGAAAAACAGATGGATGCTTAAATATTTAAGCTCCGAAGACCAAAAAAATACAATAGTGAGGTGGCCATATACTATACCTGCTTGTAAGGGGTTTGAGGTGGAAGTGGGAGACCTCCCCGATGGAGAATACTCTCTATCGTGTGGGGACAACACTAAACAAGCAACTAAGACCTTGAAAAGTGGAAAGACAATAACAATATATGGTACAAAGAATAGAGTCTTTAGTGTTAAAAACAACATTGTTATGTACCCTGTAAATCCATCTAATCCTGATGATTTATATTACGATGGGAAAAAGGCGAACTTGCCTAACTTCGGAAATCCCGTAAGAGGCGCGGTGACACCAGAACTCAATATCCCAGTAGAGTTGTTGAGCTCGGAGTGGTTGGGTAGACAGGAAAAAGTTACATCATTACCAACGATCAATAAGAATTTGGACTCATTCTCAACTAATAATATTGGGTTGAAATTAGATGATTATGTGTTAGAGGATATATTGGGCGGGAGTAAATACCGCATAGTTGATTGTGGAGAGGGGAGATTCATGATACATTATTCATGTGCTCAGTGTGGGGATATGACAGAATTAGCACTGAGGCCGAAGATAGCAGGAGAGTTTGAAGGGTGATAGGGACATTATATGTAGACAATTCGGATAGTTGCACAGATTTTGAAGCAGAGATACCTGAGTGCGTCTATATGGAACTAGAAATAATAGACTCTTGTACAGTAGAGGGATTAAAAAGGAGTATGGAAGATATGGTCTTCCGATTCCCCCTCTTAGAGATTCAAGAATCTAGATATACTTCTAAGAAACAAATTTTAGATATTTTACAATCTATAGCCGTAAGGCTTGGTCACGACCCTCCGAATTTTGATTGATAGTATATAAGTATTACCATACATTTTAAATATCTAACTTTAATATGTAATATTGGTGTATACACAATGGACTTATTCGAAATATTAAGGTTCATCATCGAGATCGCGGCAATCATTGGTACTGCTGTTGGTATTTGGTGGTTTGTAACCTATAGAAATGACCAGACCGCAGTCTATCTGGCAAAAGTCAAGAAATGGTTTGCGGAATATGGTGACCTGCTTAAGGAAGCAGATAAGGAATTGTACGATTCTATGAACAGCCTGCTCGTCGCAGTAGATGCAGCAAACGGATCAACTCAACCCATATCAGGATTTGTTAAAATCGTGATGGCTCTGTGGGGACTTGCTCAGGAAGCTGAAAAACGCCTTAGTGGTGTTTATGGTGATGCGTTCGACTTGGATGGAGAAGAGGGAGATGAATAAAAATGTTATTTGTTAAACAGAAGAAAATAGCTAAGGCCACTAAGGCGTTACCCCCTAAAACCAAGGGTAAGAATGCAGGGGTAGAGGCTAAGGCGAAGAAGGCACAGAAGAAAGAAGTAAAGGCAATAGAGGTTGAAGCCGTTGTTGAAGTAGAGGAAGTCAAGCCTGAAATGAAGGACAAGGACATGCTCGTTGCAATGTTGGATATTGTAAAAGCAAACGGTGGTATCGAAGCATTTGAAGTGGCTATGAAGTACGGAGCAGTAGCTGGTGGGGAAGTTGAAAACCTTGAGAAGACGGCGTTCAGCTCTTTCATGCAGAATAGGCCGTGCAAATTCAGAAGTGGTAGTGGCTTTAAGAACATGAAATGTTCTAGAATAGTCGAGGGCACGTTCACTCCTGTAAATAAATTCAAGTGCAATAAGTGTGAGCTTTTGACAAACTAAGATGATTAAATGTTTGGATTAGAGGTTATATTTGGTCCCGTAGAGCCGTTGATTAGAATAATCTCTACTACAATCATTTCATATCCTATCAAAGTTTGGATATTGAGAGCTATTGCCATGCGTTCTGCGAAGAACGCAGTTAAACCCCTTAAACGCATTTCTTGGAGAAAGAAAATTCTTTTACAATTAGACTTGTATCGTTGGTATAATAATCGTAGCATCAGGAAGCATAACAAACGAGTTATGAAGCAGCGTAAGCTTGAAGCTAAGATTCATAGGAAACGTGTACGAGAAATCGATCTTTGACCACCATTTCCACTGGAACTTTTTTAGAAGGTGTATTACTACAAATAGTGAAACTGCTACCAAAGAAGTATTTACCTACCAAAAAACTGGTAGATGTATAAAAAAGATATTAGATATAAATCAATAATATATGTAAAAATATATAGATAGTATTATATAGTTGTAAGTAGATAAGGCTAAAGCACACTATTTATCTAAGCTACAACAATCTTACTACAACAATCTTTTCAAATATAGGTACAGTTTTTTTGGTAGCATTTTCATGTTTCACACTCATATCCTTTGAAAAATCTCCAATGGAAACGAAGGGGTATTTCCATACTATTTTACTAACCATTGTTAAACAGTAATTTTTAAATATCAGAAGTTTTATATATCTATTCTTGGTGAAATATCATGAGTAACCCTGTACCAACAAAAGCACACGATACCTTCAGAATCAATGATGCAGGAAAATGCTATTGGACGCAATTGGAATGCATAATGGATTGTAGAAAATGTAATGTGCACATAACACAAACACTGAACGCTATGATGCATATTCTCAACAGGCTGATCCAACCCTCACAATGTGATTGTTCTCAGGATGGAGAGGCAATTGAGGAAGGGAGCATAGGAGAGATAGGTGAATAAGATGAAATATAAGGTAGCATTAGTAGCAGATTTTGATACTTGCCCCGAAGGACATTGGGATGGAAACATCATTCAATTCGAGTTCTCGGCAGATTGGAAGGCGTCGATAGAAGAATTTTATAAAGAAACAAAAGATGAGCACTTAGATATACTTAAGTTAGAATACGAAGTTGATATATTACATCTTATAGTCACAACATCAGCAGGAAGGCTTGTTCACTGTGAAGTTGTGATTGAAACGGGCGTAGAATAAACTCATTTATATGTTGATGATAACATTTAAATATCATCAATACATATCTTTTTTTAATGACTCAAATTACTGAGAAACCAGAAATACCTCATGATCTTAAAGAAATAGATGAGGACTGCCTGATTTATGACAATGAATTAGGGTGGCTGCCCAGATTCAACGGACTTATGAAATTAGCCAATAAGAAAGGTGTCTTGTTATTCACTAAATGTGAAGTTATACCACACGACAAAGGAGTTATCGCAATAGCTAGGTGTGAATTGCTCCCTACGATGGAATACTTCGCAGAAAGACTTGGTATTAAAGGAATTACACAAGGAGATATTGTCAACATAGATAATATCGTAAAGGCATATGAAACATTCTTATATAATAAAGAGAAGATAATCGGGGAGGATGTTGGTGAAGCTAATGCTGGAAATTTAGGGGCAGACTTCTTACCTTACATGGCAGCAACCGCAATGACACGCGCCCAGGCACGTGCACTTAAGAAACTACTCAATATTAAGTATATGGTGGCAGAAGAAGTTAAATTTGAGAAGGCAATGCAAAACGCAACCATTTCAAAAAACACTCCTAATAATATACCTAAGCAGAGTTCTATTACAGAGGAAAATAAAGGAGCAAGCGATTCCAAGGCTCATATAACGCAGCAGATTGAATCCCTAATGAAAGGCGATAAAGCAGTCATACAGATAGTTACAACTGCCGTAAACAAAGCAGGGATGGCCTTAAAAGACCTACCCATATACAATCTTCAGATGATACTCAATTCGATACACGAGCATAAGAAGAAGGTTTGATATGAAAGACCTTAACGCTGTATCGGCCAACAGGCTGAACAAGTTCTTAGAATGCCCGTTTAAACTCGCCCTGTATAATTTCGAAGTGGAAGGAAGGCCTACTGATGATAAATTTCTAAAATGTGGCCTTGCAGTTCACAAATGGATAGAAGATATTATAGCGAGGGATGGTGTCGGTTCTAATGGCAAAAAGAATGGTGCAGACTGGTATTTCGACGAGTATGAAGTTCCAGAGGAATTAAGAGGGAGATTTAACACATGCGTTACAACTGCAACCGAAAAACTATTCCCGAAATACGGAAAAGTAGAAGCAGAAAAAGTTCTTCAAATGTATTTTGAAAATGGAAGTATGCTTAAGGTAGAGGCTCGTGCAGATTTAATAGATGAGGAGGGTGTGATATGGGATTGGAAGACGGGAAAAGAGCTCAATAAACCAGAATATATCCTCCAGGGCCAGTTATATTGTCATGTGTTCGGATCAGATAAGTGTATTTTTATATCATTATTAACGGGGGAGGAGTTTGAGATCAAATCGCCGCCCGAAGGATACATTAGAAAATTGTTACAAAAATATCATGAGTCTGTGAAAGAAGGAAACCTTCCTAAAAAGTCAAAATATGATGATGCGTGTATAAAACGGTGTGAGTATTATAATATATGTTTAAATATGGAGGTATAATTATGGATGAAAAAAAATGTCAAATATGTGGATTCGCAATATGTTCAGACTCTGCTATAGGGGTATATTGTACAAACCCCAAATGTAGATATGGTTTATTGGATGAGTCGGATATTACAGCATCGGAATCACAAAACACTAATCTATTTTCAGAGGAGTCGTTAAAATCTCTCAGGGGGGTTCCATGCAACGAAATTATTTTTGGCTCCGAAAGCAAGGGGCGTATACGTGCGGTGATTCCTGTGCATATTCCCCGCAAAAATGCGGAGAATATAATAAAAGAGTTAGTAGACATCCTCAAATATGGGAAAGATTATGCCCGAAGTATAGGATTGGATGTAAGCGGGAGGGGGGAGAAGAATGATGGATAAAAAATTATTTCTTATTGCAGATAATTTTTGGCACAACATCATAATATGCGACAGAGTGTGTGTTTATGATGGAGGCAGAGAATATTTAGAAGTTGATTCAGAGCACACATATGATATAGATCGTACTGCACAAGTATTAATTCTATCTGGGGATAAAGATTTAGAAGACGCATTCCTGCACCATAAGACATTTGAGACAGAAGA
>Ga0123356_10002822_pt1 | contig 18382 bp, 15 predicted proteins | sample TergutEmb28metaG_2_FD_92546 | JGI IMG/M metagenome (GOLD analysis project Ga0123356, IMG submission 92546) | Embiratermes neotenicus P3 segment gut microbial communities from Petit-Saut dam, French Guiana - Emb289 P3 | ecosystem: Host-associated > Arthropoda: Insects > Digestive system > Gut ...
CTTAATGTAGTCATTGTCCCCTGTTCATATAGAGCGGGGGATTTGCATCTGTACTATTTATACGGTAATATTTCTGTCCTTATTGCAGAATAAAGGAGCGCGCATGAGCATAGATAGCAACGAGAGTACTAATAACGCAGGACAAAATGATGAATCTAAGCTTCGAGATTTTAAAGTTGTATGCGCAAAGCTCGGATTTTCTATGTGCGTGTTTTTTATTTGCAGGCTGGCCGCAGGGTGGGTATCATTGCTGCTCGGCAGTGTTGCCGGGGGAATGAGTGATGCGGTTTTCAGTATATTACATTCAGTAATTTTGATTTTATTTGTTTATGTTATCCCTGTGCTTTTTTCCGCAGGTATCTTTCGGAGCTTTTCCTCTTATAAAGGGAAATACCGTATTCTCTATAAAAAGCCTAAAAGACTTGCCCGTGCATTAGGTACATTTCCCGCAACGTTTGGTTTTGGTCACGGCATTGCGCTCTTAACTCTTCTTGTTTCGTTTTTGGTTACAAGATATTTGGGCGGAGAAACATATATAGCAGATTTGTTAAGACCAACCGTTATTGAGCCGTCAACGGATATTACCGGGGTTTTAGCTATGTTTTTTATGCTTGTTGTGGCTGCACCGGTTTTTGAAGAATTTCTGACGAGAGGGGTTATGTTCGACGCCCTCAAACCGTATGGCAACGGCTTTGCCATACTTATCAGCGCATTGTTATTCGCTCTCATGCACGGCAGTCTTTATATGCTTTTTTATACCTTTGCATATGGGCTTGCGCTGGGTTATATTCGTTATGCTACCGGTTCGCTCTTTACGGTGACTATTCTTCATGCAATAGTAAATTCCATTGGTGCGGGAACTTTGCTTCTTATGTCTCTGGTAGAAATTACTAATGAGGAAAGCAGGTTGATTAACACAATTAACTTTATTTATATTGTGGCAGTGCTGATATTGATTGTTGTCGGCATAATTGTTTTTATTTCAAAAATCCCTGCAATACGCAAGTATAAAATCGAAAATACATGGACTGATATTGGCGCATGGAAGAAAACCGCTTGGTTCTTTGTGTCAGTTCCTGTTATAATTATGATGGTTCTGGCAATCAATGATATCACCGGAAACTTGTTGTTAGGGCTGTTAGTACGCTAGAAGAGGTGGCGCTATGCTTAAAATCACCGGGCTTAAGAAAAGCTATAAAAGCTTTACTGTTTTAAGAGACTTAAACATGAATATACATAAGGGTGATGTTTACGGGTTTCTGGGTACAAACGGCTGCGGGAAAACAACTACTATGAACATCATCTGCAACATTATTCCCAAGGATGGCGGTGATGTCGATTTTAACAGCGACAGCATTAATATCGGATATCTGCCTGAATCACCTGCGTTGTACGGTTACATGAGCGGTTTTGAGTATCTTGATTTTATCGGGGCATGCTGCGAATATGAAGAGGATATAAAAGAACGCACCGCCGAGGTGCTGCAGTTAACAGGAATGTACAATGATGCGAAAAGGCTTATAAAAGGGTATTCGCGCGGGATGACCCAACGGATAGGAATTGCCGCCGCTCTGTATGCAAATCCGGATTTGTTGATCCTTGATGAACCGACATCCGCACTTGACCCGGAAGGAAGAGCCGAGGTTATGGCCATTATCAGCGGGCTTGCGGGTTCCGGCTCAACAATTATCCTTTGCACTCATATACTGACTGATGTTGAACGGGTCGCAAACAAGATTGGTATACTCCGTCACGGGGTAATGGCTGTTGAGGGAGTGTTGACGGATATCATGAAGATGTTTGGTGCCGGTACGGCTATAAATGTAAGGCTTCAGGACACATCCGGCGTCGTAGAGGCTTTAAACGGCATTGAGGTTGTGGAACGCGCAGAATCGGAGTACTACGGAAATGTTACGGTCTACGCAAAAAACGGGGTGAGCGAGGCGGAGCTTTTCTATAAAACGGTAACGGCACTGGCGAGCAGGCAAATAGTCCCTGACGGGATGTGGTTTAAGCGGCTGACCCTTGAGCAGGTTTACCTTGGAATAAACAACGGAAGCTTAATTCCTTACTCAACGGGAGGAGGGCATACGTTATGAATATACAGATAAAAGCAAGCTTTAAGAAGGAGTTTCTTGCGTTTTTCAGAACAAATAGGTTTCTTATTATTGCTCTTGTCATTATCGGCTTATCTGTGCTAAGCCCGCTGCTTATAACCGGGCTAAGCTCTCTTATGGATTCTATGAGCGATGTCTATAACGATTTGGGTATGGACGTTTCAGAAATGACCGGAATGCTGAGTTCGTCCGCCTCTATCGGGGTCAGCTCGTCTGTTTCAGATATTACCGGCGCAGGTCTTATTGTGTTCCTGCTTTTAATTAACAGGGCTGCGGGCGGGGAGCAGAAGAAACGTACGGTAATTATCCCGAGAAGCGCAGGGTTGCGCAGTTTGGCTTATATTTTGCCGAAGTTCGTTATATACCCGTTGTCCGCCTTTGTTTTAGCTGTTTTGGCAATGATTGCATCCTGGGCGGTTTCAATCCGTGTGTTCGACCTCAATGATGTTACTTTCGGTGCAGTGCTGCTCTCAGGAACTCTTTCGGGTGTATGCCTCATGCTTTATGTATGCTTCCATCTCGCTCTGGGAACAGCTACGGGGAAAGCCGGTATGAGCGCCGCTGTCTGCATTGCCGCATCTGTGCTGCTTCCAAACATTCTTTCCGCTACCGGCTCCGGCTATATGTATAATCCTTTTACGCTTGAATTTTTAGCTGCTTCGGCTGTGCATAACACTTTTATTTCCGGCACTCATTTGGTCGATATTGTCGGGACTGTGATTTTCGCACTCGCACTTATGCTGGCTTCGTACTTTATCGCGCTTTTTGCACAAAACGCTAAAAGAATCGACAATTCCGGAAATGAGATAGATTTGTAAGGAGCAATTTGTAATTAAGAGGTGGTATTGTGAGAGGAAAAGTAATTAAATGTTTATCGCTGATGCTTATTGCTGTGATATTGCTGGGTATCGGTTCGCCGGTTATTTCGGTCGCTAGCTCCCCCTTTGCAGATGTGCCGGTAAACTCTGTTGCGTATAACGCAATCCTATGGGCACACGAAAAAGGGCTTGTTACAGGGTCAAACGGCAGATTCTATCCGGACAGTAATATGACGCGCGCCCAGTTTGCATTAGTACTCTACCGTTATGCAGGCAGGCCGGCGGTCGGAGCGGGCAGCAGTTTTTCTGATATACCGGCTTCCGGAGGTTTGTACGACGCTATTGCGTGGGCGCATTCAAACGGATTGGTAACCGGTTCAAACGGGCGGTTTATGCCTGAGAATACCATAACCAGAGCGCAGATGGTGCTTATGCTGTACCGTTATAATAATAATATAGGGGGAGACAGTTCTTTTAACAACGCAATTCTCGGCTCATTTACCGACAGGGGAGGTATAGTGCCTGCCGCAACAAATGCTATGTGCTGGGCAGTAACACATGGTCTTATAACCGGCTCCGGAAGCAGATTACACCCGAATGACACGATCACGCGCGCCGCTGTTGTTTTAATTTTATACAGATATGAAAATAACATAAGCAGACCAAATACAAGCGGCACTATAAGGAGCAACATAGATCCGAACAGGCCGATGATTGCTCTTACATTTGACGACGGACCAAGCGCTTTTACCGTTCCGATTCTGGATGCATTGGAACAGTATGGAGCAGTCGCCACGTTTTACGTTTCTGGAAGCCGGGTTCAGCGTCACAGCAATATAGTCCTTCGGGCATCTGATATGGGCTGTGAAATAGCCAGCCATTCATGGTCACACAGGAATCTTACCGGTTTATCGGAGAGCAGCATTCGTACAGAGCTTAGAAATGCAAACACAGTTATTGAATCAGTTATCGGAAGACCGCCATCAAGCATGAGACCGCCTTACGGCGGAATCAATCAAAGAGGCAGAAATGTGGCTGCGGAGCTGGGTTTACCCGTTATGCTTTGGTCGCTGGATCCTTCTGATTATACGCTAAGTAACGCAAACACCATTTACAACAGAGTAATTTCAAATGTCCGAAACAGGGATATTATACTTTTGCATGACACGTCAAGGTCTACCGCAGATGCCGCACGCCGCCTGATTCCTGCTTTGATTGAAAGAGGATATCAACTGGTTACCGTTTCTGAGCTTATGTATTATTCGGGCATAGAAACCAGACCCGGCGCAGTATATACCTCCGGCAGAAGATAACCCGGTTGTTCTTGAGGTTATTATTCCTTCGGCAGAATTCCGCTGCTGCTGAATTCTGTGCGTTCCTTCTTATATTTATACATCATGCTGTCGGCTTCAGTGAATAATTCATTGTATGACTGCTCCACCGATGTCATTATAGCGAATCCCCACGATACGCTGGGTATTCGGGTTTTGTCGTCGCGCGCTGTTTCGCACAGTGCATTTGCCCTGCTTATAAACTTCTCCGCCAGCTCTTCGCTGCCGCCGGGTACAAGAACAACAAACTCGTCTCCGCCCACACGGGCGGCAAATGCATTCTCCGGTTTTGCTTCTTCGATTACGCTTGCAACGGTTATTATCAGCTCGTCACCGTTTATATGCCCGTACATATCATTTATACGTTTTAGTTCATTCAAATCTCCAACCATTATAAGCAACGGCATATTTTCTTCTTTCATGATTTGCTGTGTGTAATAAATGTATGCGTTACGGTTATTTAGGCCGGTAAGTACATCTACGTGTGCGATTTCTTCAAAGTAACGAAGTTTGGTATATATCGGTGATACCTCTGTCATTTCCACAACATACCCGAATCTCTTTTTTTTGTACCCCACCTCATGTGTTCGCAGCAGGAAGTGTGATTCATTTCCGCCTTTTGATATAATTAATATGTCCGCACTGTGCGGGGAAACCTTTCCGGTGTACTGCCCAAGCAAGCGCTTAAGGTATGCGGGATAAGGTTCTTTGTATTTTGGTTTCGGCAGCGGAAATGAACTGTCCCAATCCTTTCTGTTCCAGTCAAGAACCTGTTGCCTTTTATTTAGCACCAGTACGGTAGTGTTTAACCCTTTCATTACAAATTCGCGGGAGGTTACTATTACATCAGATGCGGGCATGATATACATTGCGTCTATTAACGGGTACACAATAAAACCAAACGCAATCGGGATTATCAGCGGCAGAAGCGAGTTGATTATATTCCTTTGCGGTATATAATCGCTGATGCTTGTATTCCATAACGCATAAATAACAACAACCAGCGTTAATGATACTACACTTATCAGAGTAGATTTGGTTGAACGGCGCGCACGAGGCGGCATTTGGTAAAACACATTAAAACAGAGCAAATATGCTTTTATAATCATTAATATTGCGTACACATAGAAGGCGGCATAATACAGCGGCTCATGTGCTGTTGCGGGAAATGCGTTAAACATGCGCGGAAAAAGCAAGTCCCGCAGGATGATAAATATAAGAAATACAGGCAACGCTAAATAGAGTATAATCTTGTGCGGCCGCAAGGGTCTATATGAGACCTGTAAGCTTATATGCAATGCAAGCAGTGCCGGCATCGGCACAATGCCTATATATCTAAGATGGTTCAAGAACTCTGCGCTTCTGTTATCCGCAGCGAAAAAAGCAAGAAGCGAGGGTATCGACCAGGCGAGAGCCGAGACGCTCAGCAGAATAAAGAAAACACAGTTCCAACGTTTTCTGATAAGCTTATATAAAGAAATAAAGAGAAACACTATAAAGGTGATGCAAATAAAACCGTACACTATTCTGCCCAACAGCATATCATTGAAGAACAGATTATCAAATATTTGGTTAATCCCCGAAAGATTGTCAGTATATTCCATTTATGCCTAATCCTTTCTTTATGCTACAGTAGGGAGTATAGCACAGTGAGTGCAATTTGACAATGCAATCAGTTTTGGTATAATCCAAGCATGGAAAATACAAAGAAACGTATTGAGATATTAGATGCGCTTAGGGGATTTGCAGTTATGCTGATGGTAATACATCATGCATTGTACAATGCCGCCGCATTCCTCGGCGCGCCATGGTGGGTTTTCAGCAACCCCGTTTTTAATGTCCTTCAAACGTTTTTTATAGGTCTTTTTATCATTGTGTCGGGTATTTCATCACGTTTTTCACGCGGCAATATTGAGCGCGGTTCGATTGTTATTGTCATTGCTGTTATTATTACCTATATTACAGTCAGAATGGATATGCCAATCTACTTTGGGATATTGCATCTGCTTGGTTTCTTTATGATTTTTTACGGGTTGACGCGCAGGCTTTGGGACAGTCTCCCGGGAAAAGCGGCTCCTTTTATTTATATTATACTGATTCTGGCAGGTACACTGGCAAAGCAATATTTCTATCCAAGCTCTGATAATTTGATTGTTCGGGACTTGCTTTCTGTTCTCGGGTGGCGGCAGCCGGGATTTATAAACTACGATAACCAGACAATTTTGCCGTGGATTTTTGTCTTTCTTTTAGGCACATGGATTGGGGAGTATATACGCGAGGGTAAGTTCCCCTCATGGTTTTATGAGAAAAAAGTTCCGTTTTTCCCTTTTATCGGAAGAAATGCGCTGCTGACTTATGTCATTCATCAGCCGGTACTGTTCGGCATAACTATGGGTATTTCTTATTTGACGGCGTAGTCCTGTATAGTGCGGGAGTGGGCGGTGCTGTCCGGGTGCGAGCGCGGCGTAGTCCGGGCGGTCTGAATATATTGCATGAGCTAATTTGCTGTGCTAGAATGAGTGATGCATAGTTTTTATATTATATTTTAGTAAGAAGGGTGGTGTGGGAATTGATAAATGTTGCGGTACTCGGGTTCGGAGTTGTCGGTTCGGGAGTTGTTCATGTTCTCGATAAAAACTCCGGCAGGATAAGCCGGAATGCCGGGCAGGATATCGTCGTTAAATATATATTGGATATAAAGCAGTTCCCTGACAGCCCTTATGCCCCGCTTTTTGTAAAGGATATCGAGACCGTTATAAACGATCCGGATGTTGCTGTTGTTGTTGAAGTAATCGGCGGTGTGAAGGAGGCTCTTTTATATACCCGCCTCTGCCTCGAAGCGGGAAAAAATGTAGTCACTTCGAATAAGGAACTCGTAGCAGAGTACGGCAGCGAGCTTTTAAAGCTGGCAATGGAGAAAAGTGTAAATTATCTCTTTGAAGCAAGTGTTGGCGGCGGAATCCCTGTAATAAGACCGCTTGCGCAATGTATGACCGCAAATACAATTAGCGAGATTTATGGTATACTCAACGGCACGACAAATTACATTTTAACCGACATGGAGAGAAATAGTGCCGGATTTTCCGACGCTCTCCGGGAAGCTCAAAAAAAGGGTTATGCAGAGTCAGATCCGGGTGCGGATATTGACGGTCATGATACATGCAGGAAGATATGCATTCTTTCCTCTCTCGCTTTCGGACGGCATATTTATCCCCGGCAGGTTCCGACCGAGGGGATTTCAGGGGTAACCGCAAGTGATATGGTTTATGCAGCAGAGCTGGGTTATAAAATTAAACTGCTCGGCCGCGCCCGCACCGTGGGTGACAAGGTTTCCGTGTATGTAGCACCGCATCTTATCAATAAAGGAAACCTGCTCTCCGTCGTCGATGATGTTATGAACGGAGTCGTAGTTCGGGGGAATGCTGTGGGCAGCGTAGTTTTCTGCGGAGCCGGCGCAGGTAAGCTCCCGACTGCAAGCGCAGTTGTTGCTGATATAATCGACGCTGTAAAACACCTGCACTCCCGAAGGTGGATAGGCTGGGTCAACGGTTGTGAGGGGTTTGTGACAAATCCTGCATTTCTGGAATCGTCGTGGTACATAAGAACAGATGCAGCGCGCGAAAAGATTGAAATGTTATTTGGCAATGTACTTTTTGCGGAGCATACCGGTTCGGAAACTGTATTTGTAACAGGTGTCATTAGCGGAAAAATGGTAAATGACCTGTTAGCCCGCGGAATTACTGCGAAATCGCTGTTCAGGGTTTTAGGAGATTATTAATGGGATTAATTGTGCAAAAATTCGGCGGAAGCTCTCTCGCGGATGTTGAGGGCTTGCAACGCGCTGCGTGGATAATTGCCGAGGCATATTCTGAAGGTAATAATGTTGTTGCTGTCTTATCTGCACAAGCTGATACGACAGACGATCTTATTGCCAGGGCAATGGAGTTAAATCCAAACCCTTCAAAGCGGGAAATGGATGTTTTATTATCTACGGGGGAGCAGGCATCCATTGCACTAATGGCAATTGCTCTTGAGAAACTCGGATTACCGGCTGTGTCCCTTACCGGCTGGCAGGTTGGAATGAACACAGATTCTGATTACGGCAGCGCACGTATAAAAGCAATATCGGCGGAGCGTTTAAAGGCGGAACTCGACCGCCGCAGGATAGTGCTTGTTGCAGGCTTTCAGGGAGTTAATAAGTTTGATGATATAACAACTCTGGGGCGCGGCGGGTCGGATACGACCGCCGTAGCGTTGGCTGTGGCTTTAAACGCCGACATTTGCCGGATATACACAGATGTCGAAGGGATTTATACTTGCGATCCGCATAAGGTTCCGGGAGCGAAAAAGCTTGATGAAATAACCTATGATGAGATGATTGAACTGGCATCGCTTGGCGCGCAGGTTTTACATAACCGTTCTGTCGAAATGGCAAAACGTTATGAGGTAAAAATGGAGGTTCTTTCAAGTCTTGTAAGAAAACCCGGAACAATAGTTAGGGGGGTAACTAAGGTGGAGCATACAAAAATCAGCGGAGTGGCAAAGGATTCTGATATAGCACGAATCGCTCTTGTCGGCTTAAAGGATGAACCGGGTGTTGCCTTTAAGCTGTTCAGGGTAATTGCAAATGCAAAAATAAACATAGATATCATTTTGCAATCCATAGGGCGCGATTACACAAACGATATCAGCTTTACTGTTGCCAGAGGGGATATGAACAGTGCTCTTAAGGTGCTGGAAGAGAACAAGGATGTCATAGGCTATTCTGAAGTGAAAATGACAGATAAAATCGCAAAAGTGAGTATTGTGGGCGCCGGGATGATGTCTGCGCCGGGTATAGCTGCAATGATGTTTGAAGCGCTGTACGACTCGAAAATCAATATCGGCATGATTTCCACAAGCGAGATAAAGGTTTCGGTGCTTGTTGATGAAAATGATGCCGACCGCGCGGTTTCCGCAATACATGCAAAATTCTTTGGTTCATAATCATCGACTATCGTAAAATTCCCGGGAGGTAAGTATTATGTTATATGAGTTTACCTTATCCGCGCCTCGTGCCGATTTGTATAACATCACCCAACAGGTTCGCGAAGCTGTTTTAAAAAGTAATGTTCATAGCGGATTTGCCGTTGTTTATTGTCCGCATACTACGGCGGGAATTACTATCAACGAAAATGCCGACTCTGATGTTATTTTAGATTTAATGCTTGGTTTGAGCAATGCATTTCCTGACCTCCCCGGATTTCGCCATGATGAAGGCAACAGCACCGCACACCTTAAAGCGTCAACCGTAGGAGCAAGCGAAACCGTCATTATTAATGACGGCAAGTTGGTTCTGGGTACCTGGCAAAGCATATTTTTCTGTGAGTTTGACCCTCCCAGAAGCCGGAGGTTTTTTGTAAAGGTAATCGGAGCGTAGAAACTATCTGATTTTTAACACGCTTAGTTTTAAATAATATTATCGTGCAAATGTATTGTTGTACCTGAAGAGTATCAATACAACCTGTGCGCGGGTAATCGGGTCATTGGGCAGCAGCCTCCCTGCGTTTCCGGTTATTATACCGTGCGTAACCGCCCAGCGCATCGCTTCAACTGCAACGACCGGAATTTGATTTCTGTCCGAAAATGGTTCAAGGGCTGTTGATGATGATGTGCTGACTCTTCCGTTCATGTTATTATAACGGTACATCATAAGCACCATCTGCGCTCTTGTCATGTTAGCTTCCGGCAAGAATCTGTCGCCTGTGCCGGTTACTATTCTATTGTCATTAGCCCACGTTATGGCTGTATGTGCGACATGCGAGGAAGGCACATCCGAAAATCTTCCGCTTGCCGCAGGTGATGGTCTGCCGGAATAACGCCATAATATTATAGCGTACTGAGCGCGGGTCATTTCATCTTCAGGTTTAAACAGGCCGTCTGTTGTGCCCGTGACTAATCCGTTAAAGCGTGCCCAGTTGACTGCGGTAAAAGCCGGGGAGCTGTTTGGGACATCTGTAAATTGAGGATGTGCCGGGGTGCTGTCGCCACCCCTTCTCGCTGCTTCAGCGAAACCGTAGTCAAGGAGCGCTCTACCGTCTATGTACCTTTGATTTGCAACTGATGCAGCCATAGTAACAACAATTATTCGCCTGCCATTGCGCACTCCCGTGGCGGAAAGGCATGCTCCGGCTTCACCGGTCGTCCCGGTTTTGAAGCCATCAACACCACTATAGAAATTGCCGCCTCCTCTTAACAACTGATTAGTCTGACCTATATTGCGCCCGTTATAAGCCATCGAGGTCATCGAGGTTATTCGTAATATATCGGGATAGCGTTGTATAAACGCGCGAATAAGCAATGCTATTGAGTGCGGAGAAACATAATTAAAGGATGACCGGCTTGCTCCATGAGGGTTTACATAAAACGCATGCATCCCGAGCCTTTGGGCCGTGCTGTTCATTAATGCGGCAAATGCACTCTCGCTGCCGGAAATATACTCGGCAATTGCCACACAGGCACCATTTGAACTGGGCAGCATCATAAGCCGTAATAATGTCTCAATCGTGTGATTTCCCGGAGCCATAGCAAACTGTGCTCCTGCTAAAACAACGTTGCTGGAGCGGGCATGCTGGCTAACCGGAATGCTTGTATTGAAATTAAACCTGCCTGCAGCCATTTGCTCGTAAACAATAAAGGCTGTCATTATTTTTGTCATGCTGGCAGGTGAGCGAAGTGAATACGCTTCTTTATCGTACAGAACTTCTCCTGTATCGAAATCTATAATAACGGCAGCTTGCGACGCTATATGCGGAGGACTGCCCGCTGTTGCAAACCCGCTAAAGAGCGATGCCATCAATGTAATAATACAAATAATAGCAGCTACTTTTCTCGTTGTTTTCTGCTCCTTAACCTTCCTGTTTTTCACCCTTATTAGTTCTCCGAGTTTTTTAGATATTTGAGCTATTGTATATCATACAAGGTTTGTTACGCAAGTTTTTTATTTAACGAAATGCTTGCTTATGAAACTAAAAACCTGTTTGACAGGCTTTTTTAGTTTATTATTGTTTTACACAGTAATATTATCCGAATGTATTATTGTATCTGAAGAGAATCAATACGACTTGTGCGCGTGTTATAGTGTCATTTGGCAGCAGCCTTCCTGCATTTCCGGTAATCAAGCTGTGCGTTACCGCCCAGCGCATCGCTTCAGTCGCGGCGGCGTGTATTTCTCCCCTGTCTGTAAATGAGTCAAGTGCATTTGAGTTTGATGAGATGTTCCTTCCTCTTAGCCTGCTGTAACGGTACATCATCAGCACCATCTGTTCCCTGGTCATTTTATCATCAGGCATAAATCTATCGCCTACACCGGTAACAATACCATTTTCGTTTACCCATGTTATAGCTGTGTGCGCGACATGCGAAGAAGGTACATCTGCAAACCTTCCGCTTGATGCGGGTGCAGGTCTCCCCGAATAACGCCACAACACAGCCGCATACTGAGCGCGGGTCATATCATCCTCAGGCAGGAATCTGCCGTCATTTGTCCCTGTGACCAATCCGTTGGAGTGAGCCCAATTGATTGCATTAAATGCCGGTGAACTGTTCGGAACGTCTGCAAACGGTGGTTGAGGCGCCGGTGTCGGAGGAACATGCGGAGCAGGTACGATTAAGTTTCTGCCTCCAAACAAATTAAAATATCTGAAGAGAATTAATATGGTTGATGCACGGGTAATTGCATCACCCGGATTTAGTCTGTTGCCGGAGCCGGTCATTAAGCCGTTAGACACAGCCCAACGCATGGCATCTGTTGCCGCCGGTGTTATACTTCCTCTGTCTGCAAACGGGTTTAGAGCGTCTGCGCGCGATGTAACAGATCTCCCGATGCTGACATGGTAGCGGAATATCATTAGCACCAGCGATTCTCTGGTTACAGAGTCATTGGGGTTGAATCTTCCGCCGGCACCGGTTACTATTCTTTGCTCATGCGCCCATGTAACTGCGTTAAATGCAGGATTTGAACTGGTTACATCTGAGAACATACCGCCTGCTCCGCTTGGGTTGGGACGACCCGCGTAGCGGTGTAACATCAGTGCAAAAGAAGCGCGGGTAAGCGTATCGTCCGGGAAGAATCTGCCTCCGGAGCCTGTTACAATACCATTTGCATAAGCAAAGGCCAGTGCGTCAATATATATTGCGTTAAATGGGATATCTGTGAAGGGAAGACTGGCGGAAGGCGGAAGGAAGCGAACTCCCTTTCGATAATAACCGTCAATATAACCTGTTACTGCCGATGTTGCGGTAAAGGTCGCAGATGTGTTCTCTGCACAGAAGTAACGTTGATTTCGCACAAGCTGTGAACCTGATGTGACAATTGCTCCCGTCGAAACATTGATTACCGTCCCTCTCGCTATCTGCAGCTCTGCTGTGCCCGAGCTTAAAGTAAAGCTGGCTCCCTGAGATAGAATTAAAGAATCCATGTGTTCTATAGATATTCTTGTGAACTTCGAAGCAAAAATCAATGAGGCATATTGCCTTTGCAGCTCATTTAGCCTGTTTATCGATGAATCCGCCGCACTTCCAAGAGTAGCATTGATATCATTTTTCAATGAATCGAGGTAAGCCCCTTCTAAATAGCTTCTTGTTATAAGCGGATCTGTTTCCGAACCCACAGCAAACACTGTGACCATTCCCAGCAGAACGGACAGAACAAGACCGGCAGCTATAGTTCTTTTCAAAACGAAAATCATCCCTTTCGTGCGAGAGCAAGGTTTTCGAACACTTATTATAACATAATTTACAAATTATTTCAACCATTTACAATTAATTTACAACCTGACGGTCATATTGGTCATGTAAGGAATTGTTAGTTAACTAAAAACAGGTATTTATTAAAAAATCCTTGACAGATGGAATGAATTTGCATAGAATTGCTGTGATTGGAAATATAATTTTAAAGAAGGAATTCCTTATTTAAAGAATAATTAATGCCGGGAGGTTTAAAGCATGCCGGAAAAGCGAAACGAGAACAAGATCATGGCTATGTTGGAGCGCACGGGAGTTATACGCAAGGCCGGTGCGGGCGACGATTCACTTACCGCTGATTCCAACGATATTAATTCGCGCAATGATTCGGATATTAAACCTTTATTCGAAACTCCTGACGACTCCATTAAGGTAACACCGGCGGCTCGTCAACCCGTTCCCGGCATGCCGAGCCCTGTTTTTCCGTCTGAAAGACCTGCTGAGACAGTGCGTGAGCAGCCTCAGGCAAGGGATGCTGCAGAGCCGGAGAATACAATTGAAGCTGTGCCGATGTCTGAAGCGGATGCTTATACAAGTGTTTTGGCGCAGTCACAAGAAGCCCCCGCATATGAGCCTGCGTATGACGCACCTGAAGCGCCGCAAAGGTCAGCCTCGTCATTCGGCGGTTTGAATATTTTCAGAAACGGCGGTTCTGTCGAAGAGGCGGCTTATGCTCAGCCTGCAGCGGTTGAAAGAGAGCCGCAGCCTGAGAATTATACAGACAGATACCTCAATACCGAGGAGCTGTATGACGCGCTTGCCCTCAGGTCAAAGAAAACTGACTCCATATACCTCATCGAGGAGTATCTTCAAACGCTTCCGGGTTCACTTCCGGATTCTTCACGTCGCGAGATAGTCGGCAAATTAATTGCCGCCTCAGGTTTTGATTATGATTTACTTATGGGCGACGGGGTGCTTCGTGTAAAAATGCTCAAGGAGTACGCAGAGCGGTTTGCTCGTCATACTGACGATTATATTGCCGCCCGCCAGGCGGAGCTTGATGAGTATGATCAGCAAATTTTGCGAACCCGAAGGCTCATTGAAAACCGTAAGGAGCTGCACAAGAAACAATTTTTCTCAATCGAAGCAGAGGCTCAGCGGCTGAAGGATATATTAACATTCATATCAGGTTAATAAGTGTGTTTATACACTAAATATGCATAAAAAGCCGAAAATTTGACTTTTCCCGAACTAAGCTGTAATATGGTCAAACACACAACGCGAAGAGCAAACGAGTCTTCGCGCAGTTTGTGACCACGGAAGGGGGGTGGCTTTACTTGCATAGTTATGAGTTGACTGAGCGCGGTAAGATTATTATCGCTGTTATACTCGTTCTGCTGTTGCTTGTTATACCCGCAGTAATCCTTGCGGTAAACGCCTGGAGCAACACCCCGCCTGCTGAGGATCCTCCAAGCTCCGCAGTACCCGGACCGGAAGAACCCCCGGAAATTTCAAACGGACCGCTGCCAAACGAAGGCAGCGGTTTTAATCCCCTTGATCCTCCGCAGAGCGACGGCGGGGAGCAGGGGTCTTTTGACCCGCCACCGGAGCCGCCTGTGGAGCCGCCGGATGCGCCACCGGAGGAACCTCCGGATGACGATATCAAGCGCGACCCTGCAACAATTAATCGTTCTGCGGGGACTATGACTTTTATGTTTTCTCCGGATTTGCACAAGGCTCTCGATACCGATACTATATCTATGCTTGGCGATTTCGTTACTTCTCCGCAAAATACCGGAGATAAGCAAATACTGGTTGAAATGCCTTCCTTATCCGAGGATGATACAACCACACTAATCACGGCTGTTACCGACGCATTCAAGGCACACGGTGTTTCTACGGATACTTTGGCGTTTATGACATATCAGCCGGTTGCGGGTGAGCAATCTTATGAAATAAGGTTATCCTTCTTCACGGAGTCAAACATGAAATAACAGGCAATATTTTCTCAAATTGCATTCCTCGCGACGCTTTTACAAGAATAACGTCGCCATTTTTTATTTGATTGGGAATATCTTCAATCAGCTCATCCATATACAGGTAATACTGTGCCTGTTGACCTCCGGCGGATATATATCCATCATATATGAACCGGGCGCTCTCCCCCTGGCAGAAAAGAGCATCTACTCCACACTGCACAGCGGAAGTGCCGATTTCGCGATGCATTTTCTCAGAGTGTTCACCAAGATTCAACATGTCACCAAGCACTGCCACACGTCGTCCGGACAGATCCGATATTGACAATAATGCCGCTTTCACCGAATTTGGGTTTGCATTATAGCAATCATCAATAATTGTTATCCCTTCTGTTTTAAATATGTTTGATCTTCCTTCAACAGGTGAATATGACATGAAGCCTCTGCATATTTCTTCATTTGTCAAGCCAAGCAGTTGCCCGGTTATTACTGCGGCAGGTGCAAGGGTTGCCAGGTGGCTGCCATATGCCGGTATCTTCACGGGAAACCTGCCTGTATCACATATTATTTCGAAGCTTACATTATCAGTTTCCCCGGCATGAACGTTTATAGCACGGGTATCATTATGCTCATTTAATCCAAATGTTAACTTACGCATTTTCGGGTCGTATTCCTTGAGCAGCTCGTCATCGCCATTAAGGATTGCAATGCCTGCAGGTTTCATATATTCAAACGCCTCTGTTTTTGCGCGTAATACTCCTTGCAAATCACCCAGCTCTTCAATGTGCGCATATCCTATTTTAGTAATAATGAATATATCGGGACGAACCATTTTCGCAAGCCTGCTCATTTCGCCGAAATCGCTTATTCCCATTTCAATTACCGCAGCTTCATGCTGCTCATTAAGAGATAATAATGTTAACGGCACACCAAGCTCGTTGTTCATGTTCATTTCTGTTTTTAATACGCAAAGCTTTGCACTTAAAACTGCCGATATCAGCTCTTTTGCCGTTGTTTTTCCAACACTGCCGGTTATACCAATTACAGGTATATTAAAAAGGCTCCTGTAGTATTCGCCGAGCGATTTTACAGCCTCCAGCGTAGAGTCTACTATTACATACGGTCCTTTTGCATCCGGTATTTTTTCCTCCGCAAGGCAGCATGCCGCACCTGAATCAAATGCTTTATTTGCATACTTATGCCCGTCTGCACGCGCTCCCCTGATGCATAGAAAGAGATTGCCCTGCTTAACATCACGGTTATCACGTACCGCTCCTGTAACGGGTGCGTTGCAGTTATCATTATTGCCTACTAACTCCCCTTTTGTAATTTCCGCAATTCGTTTCGGTGTTAACACTTTCATTAATGAACATTCCTTTCAGTCCAACCGTGACGATACCGATTGTACACTACGAGCGTTTTTTCTTCAACCTCGAAAAGACGCCGGACAGACACAGGTTTAAGGAAAGGAATTCATGCAAGCCGATAGTTGCTGCGTATATAGACGTTTATAGCTGCCTGCAGGACATTGATAGCTGCTGTGAAATATGTGTTGACAACAGGAGGGCGGCACAATATAATCTTGCGAAGAGAGTTTTGTGTTCAAACTTGTTTGGGCACGACGGGGCGAGCGAGGGTTTAGACCGGTTCTAATATTTTCTGCTTATCTCAAAAGGCGGCATAGCTCAGGTGGCTAGAGCATGCGGTTCATACCCGCAGTGTCACTGGTTCAAGTCCAGTTGCCGCTACCAATGCACTTGAAATCCGGGTCACACGCCCGTTTATCTTCTCCGGATTTCAATTGCAATGAAAAATCAGGCCCGTTGGTCAAGCGGTTAAGACTCCGGCCTTTCACGCCGGCAACAGGGGTTCGAGTCCCCTACGGGTCACCAACAGCAGATAATCCGAACATATTGTTTGTAGAATAATTTTGAGATTATCGCTGAAATGTAAAGTGCAAGCGGTATCTGTTACAAGATACCGCTTGTGCGATTTTTAGATTTCATACCAAATTGTACAGGCGCTCTAGTTTTTCACTCTTTTAGCTGTTGCAATTACAGGTGTTTTTGACCTCTATTTTTCCACTTTTCATAATATATATTCAAAATAATTTGTGCAGATTTGTGCGGGTCAGGTCGGCTCGAAGTTTGATGGATAGTAAATTTATGTTTTATTAACACATGTAATATAAAGACTTGGTTATACTGAAAGAGCATTTACAGTTGGAAATATTGAGTTAATAAATGCAAGCATATTCCCAAAACAAGAGAAAAATCTTGCAATATAAATATCCGCACTATATACTGAAAGCTGGAAACGAAAGTGCCTCGCCGGAGTCATTTCATCCCTTTAGGGTGAACAGGTTTCCGGCGGCAGGCGAGAAGGGTTGCACCCCTTCCCACCCTGTATACGTATCACTGCTACGTACACAATTGCATTTGCAACACCGTTTGACCATTATATGTTTTTATGCGCTTTGGTGCAAGACATATATAGTCGGTTGTGTCGCACATAATATGCTGTGTGTGTAAAGTACACGGCATTTTTCGTTTCCATTCCCTATAATCCGCCGGAGTTATAACGAATACTTCCGGCAGCGAAACAAAAAACGATACTTATGGAGGATTATTTAATGGCTATGATTAGTTGCCCGGAATGCGGTAAAGATGTTTCTGATAAAGCGGCGACTTGTCCTAATTGCGGAGTAGCAATAAAACGGGGAAAACTTTCAAGCTTATTAGATATTGGGAAAAAGCATCTTCCTGTAATACAAGAAGCAAGCCAAAAGTATATAAAGACAATACAAGAAACCGGAAAAAAGCATTTAGATACATTACAAAAGCATATTCAAGAAAATCAAGAGTCGGAAAAAGAGCAAAAAACTGTTATTGAAAGTCAAGAACCTATTACACTAATCGTTCCTCAAAAGGATGATTCAATATCAAATACTGTTAATCCGGTTGTGCCACCCAACCAAACAGATAAACCACATGATGGGATAGTTGGAAAAGCGACCGCATTATATAACAAAGTGATTAACGACAAAAAGTTACTTGTTCTTACGGGTGTAGCAGTTGCAAGTATTCTCATTATAATAATTGCTATTTCTTCATCTTCAGGAAACAAGCAAAATCCGGCGACAATATCAAACCCCACTCCTCAACCTATACAAAGTTCTCCCCAAACTCAGAATCCAACGCCGGAACCTACTCCGCAACCAACCCCTGAACCACAAGTAATTATAAATGAAGTGCAAACCGGAATAGTAATTGAATATGACGAGAATTTATTCTTATATAATGCCTACTGAATATATCTAAAACCCCTTGAAATCACTGGTGTCGCAGGCGATTCCATGGTATAATATCTGCAAAGGAAACAGCGAAAAGCGGCGAAAATACTTGCAGATGAGGTAC
>Ga0123356_10002823_pt1 | contig 18376 bp, 9 predicted proteins | sample TergutEmb28metaG_2_FD_92546 | JGI IMG/M metagenome (GOLD analysis project Ga0123356, IMG submission 92546) | Embiratermes neotenicus P3 segment gut microbial communities from Petit-Saut dam, French Guiana - Emb289 P3 | ecosystem: Host-associated > Arthropoda: Insects > Digestive system > Gut ...
TAAATAGCCCCTTTTTTTTTTTTCTCCCCCTTTTTTCTCCTTTTCCGCGTTTTTTTTCGCTTTTTTCCTTTTTTTCCCACTTTAAAAAAAAAATATCCCCCCCCCCCCCCCCAAGTCGTTGATTTTAAACAAGTTACGTGCGTTTATCTCAAATATAGTCTCGGATTGTTATCACGCAAAATACCGCCGGATGTTAAACCGGTTTTTATATCATTCTTATTCTTCATGTCTTTTATGTCCTTTATGGCATTTAAAAGTTTTTATAAATATTCATTTTAACCAAACCAATAAACCTATAAACGGAGGGTTACTCTATGGGATTTTTTAGCGCAACTAAAAGGGCTGCGGCGCTATTAGGGCTTGCGGCGGTGTTTATGATGACTGGCGCGGCGGATGCTGCGAAGCAAGATGTGCCGGAAATGCGTGACAAATGGCAGCAGCAGCGGCGGATGAAGGAACAGCAAAAGAACACCGCTAAAAACAAGCCGATTGTGCCGTTGACATTTATGAATGCGGCGGCGCCTATGTCGGCGGCTGTTTCGTATGACAATATTGGTTATTCACAGATAATTCCCACCGACGGCGTTCCTGTTGGTGGTGGTACGTTGTCGGAATTGATGATGCGTCCTTATAATGATCATACTGTAACCGCAGCCGGTTTAAGTTTTAGCGCAGAGGCAGGAAAAACATATCAAATTACCGTCAAGTATGAATCGGATACGTATGTTGGAATTGATGCTATGTGTGATATTCTGACAGATAATTTTACGGGCGATTATAAAACTGACCGTATTACTTATTATTCAAATTGGGATTACGAAACAGTAACGATAAACCGATTTTTTACAAGTTCCGTAGATGGTATGTTACGTATCTTGCTGTGGGACCGCAGTGCGAATGAGTTGAGCTATACTATTGCCATTGAAGAATCAAACATCCCTTCATACACCACACTCGACTATTCATCAAAGACAATCACCGTTGGCGGCGCCGCCGTTTCCGGCAATCTGTCGGAACAGGCGATTGTTTATGGTGATCTCTACAACGTTGCCGGTCTCGGTTTTCAGGCAACAGCAGGAAAGGTATATCAAATTACCGCCAAGTTCGAATCGAATACAGACGTTACTATGAATCCAATATGGGCTATTTTTAAAAGCGGAACTCTGACAGGTGATCAAGATGATATAATAGCGGCCGATGGCTTTTCGTCAGTCTATGGATCAGAAGTAACGTTAAACGGATATTTCACAAGTCAGGAAACAGGGCGGCTGCGCGTTTTGCTTTTGGATGAAGAATTGAACGAGTTGGATTATTCCGTTTCCATTCAGGAAGTAAACGTATCTTCTTACACGACTCTCAGCTACTCAACAAAAGTCCCTGTTAACGGCACTCCAGTTACCGGTACATTGCCGTCAGGATTAGTGGAAGATTGGTGTAATAATTTTGGTACCGCCAAAGACCTCAGTTTTGATGCAAAGGCAGGCAAAAAATATCAAATTACCGTCAAATTCGAGTCGGTTGAAAACATTGATATGAATGTCAGATTCAATGTTTTGTATAAGGATTTAAGTGATAGACATTGCGGAAGCTGGAATTCGAATTACGGAAAAGAATTAACTTTAAACAGAGTATTCACAAGCGACGAAGATGGTTTATTTCCGATTTTGTTATTTGATTTTAATGGAAACGAGTTGGACTACACCATTGAAATTACAGAAATAGTCCCGCCAACCCCTATTCCATTGACTGCAAATGTCTGGATGGATGGAGAGATTACTTATGTCGGCGAAGAGGTGCTTTATTCGTTTCCTGTTGTCGCCGGAACTACATACTATGTATGGTGGAACGACAGTCATAGAGGTGATGGCAGCAAAGATTTGGATGTCAGGGTTAGGGCCAAATACAGCGGCGATGATCCCACCTACTTTTTTGAAGAGGATAGCGGATGGGACTCTCCACGATCGTTTGTAGCATCAATAAACGGTACGGTAATAATAGAGGTGACCGATTGGTACTCCAGCTCCGCCGGTACTTTCGCCGTACTATACAATACCACAGGCGTGAAACCTGCCAAAGCGGAAACGCCGATTATCTACTGGCACCCCGAAAACGGTACGTATATGGCGGGTGATGGGATATGGACTGACGGTGACGGTACTCTGACCGTAATGGCATACGTCAGCGACGACGGCGACCTCTCTTTCCAGTGGTACCGTAACGCTGCAAATAACAACAGCGGCGGCACATTAATTCCCGGCGCGACAAGTGAAACCTACGACATACCCGTGTCCACGATTACCGCGGGAACTCATTATTACTACGCTATAGTGACCAACACAAACACCGATATACCCACAGGCCCCAACAGAACCGCAACTGCCGTAAGCAGCGTTGCGGCAATAACAATAAACAAGCTTACTGGCAGCGGAAGCGTAACTCTTGAAAACTGGACATCCGGTGAAGCTCACAAGAATCCGGTTCCTGTTTCAGCAACCAACGGAATAGCAAGCGTAACATACCATTACAAGCTCCAAAGCGCGGCTGACGCAGCCTACACGACAGCGCGCCCCACCGCGCCCGGCAATTACACAATTCGCGCGACCTTCGCGCAAACAGCGGTTTATCTGGCGGTTACCGCAACGTATAACTTTACGATTAACCCCGGAGTTGAGTCTGCCGTAACAGTTACAAGCGCAGGTACAGGCACAGCCGGCAACGGCAATTATATTGCGGGCGTGACAGTCAGCATAAACGCGGGAACAGCGCCTGAGGGTAAGCAGTTCAAAAACTGGACAACATCAAGCGCAGGCGTAACATTTGCAAATGCTAACAGCGCGGCAACAACGTTCATCATGCCGCCCAACGCTGTAACTGTAACCGCGAACTTTGAAGATGCGCTGTCCGTGGTTCAAAACAATCGCGAAATCCCGCAGCTAAAAACAGAAGCGTCGGTCAGCCAATTGAGTAGCGAATTTACAGCAGGGCCGAACCCTGTAGCAAAATCTGCCGGAAAGGTAGATCTCTTTTGGCAGGGCAAGCGTATCCAAAGCGCGGCGCTTACAATTTTTGACGCGTCCGGTAATGTTGTAAGCAAGGCGGCAATCCGCGACAATGCAAATGGTAACGACTATTCAAGACGCATTGTCGGTTCCTGGGATTTAAAAGACGCGAAGGGCCGTCAGGTTTCCGAGGGTACGTATTTGGTGAGAGGCGTTATCACTATAGACGGCAAAAAGGAACGTGTATCGGTGATGGTTGGCGTTCGGTAACACGGTAAGGCAACACATTGTCTGAATCGGGATTTACGGTAAATCCTGATTCAGACATTATTTTTTCTCACATCCCCTCCTGCATCATATATATTATGTACCTTATTTTAATAACGCGGAATAGATATGATAGTTGCAATTGACGGGCCTGCGGGCTCAGGTAAAAGTTCGACGGCGAGGGCGGTTGCGGCGAGGCTTAAGGTTGCTTTTCTTGACACGGGCGCCATGTACCGCGCTATTACGCTTAAGGCGATGCGTATGGGGATTGCTTTTACCGACGACAGCGCGCTTGAGCGTATAATGCCGCAAACGTCTATAGAATTCGAAGGCGCCGCTCCCGATACGCGTATTATTATGGACGGTGAGGATGTAAGCGGCGCTGTGCGTTCAGATGATGTGACAAGGAATGTATCGGATTACTGTGCGCGTGATGTGGTACGTAAATCGCTGGTTGAGCAGCAGCGTCTTATCGCTTCCAAGAGTTCTCTTGTTTGTGAAGGCAGGGATATGTGCACTGTGGTTTTTCCGAATGCTGAAGTTAAAATTTTTATGATAGCTTCGGTTACCGAACGCGCCCGCAGGCGGCAAAAAGATTTTGCGGCTATGGGGGTAGATAAAACAATAGAGGAGCTTGAAAGGGAGATTGCGGCGCGCGACGCCAAAGATTCTTCAAGAGCAAACAGCCCTCTTAAAAAAGCTGATGATTCGATTGAAATGGATACTACGGGTATGACGCTTGAAGAGCAGATTAATTTTATTGTTGATAAGGCGTTACCGTTTTTATAGATTGAAAAAACGCGCTTCGTATCTTTCTTAAATCTCAAGGATGAGTGTAAGATGGACGCGATAGCGTCACAGTTAAAAACCTTAACCAATTTTTACGAGGAGTCATAGACTTATATGACGGATGAATTAAAGAAACCTGCTAAAGGGGTAGATGCCTCAGGCAACGCTGTTGATCTCAGCGATTTTGAGGAGAGTTATTACAAGTCTGGAGAGATAGATAATATTCTCGAGGCTTACAACCAGTCTCTTGCGGGTATTGAAGAGGGTCAGGTGGTGGGCGGTAAGATTCTGCGCATTACCGACAAGGAAGTTATTGTTGACGTCAATTTTAAGTCAGAGGGTATTATACCTATTTCTGAGTTTAAGAATGTACAGGATTTCAAGCCCGGTGACCAGATAGATGTGTTTCTTGAGCAGGTAGAGGACAGCGAAGGTCAGATTATTCTTTCCAAATCACGCGCTGATTTTCTTAAGGTTTGGGATAAGATTTATGAAGTATATGAGAATCAGGAGACAGTTGAAGGCCGTCTTGTACGCCGTATAAAGGGCGGAGTTGTTGTAGACCTTTTTGGAGTAGACGCGTTTCTGCCCGGTTCTCAGATTGACTTGAGACAGATTCCGGATATGGACGCTATCATCGGTCATGCTTTCCGCTTCCGTGTTATAAAGGTTAACAAGGCGCGCCGCAACATTGTTGTATCACGCAGGGTTATACTTGAGGAAGACCGCAGCGCAATGCGCGATAAGATTCTGGTTGAGCTTGAAAAGGGTCAGCTCAGAGACGGAACAGTTAAGAACATCACCGACTTTGGCGCGTTTATCGATCTTGGCGGTGTTGACGGTCTGCTTCACATTACAGATATGTCATGGGGACGTGTTAACCATCCATCAGAGATCGTTGCTCTCGGCGATAAGCTCAAGGTTAAGGTTCTTGACTTTAACGAGAACAAAGAGCGTATCTCTCTTGGTCTCAAACAGCTCTCTGAACATCCGTGGAAGGGTATCGAAGAGAAATTCCCGGAAGGTTCAAAGGTACGCGGCAAAATTGTTTCAATTACCGATTACGGCGCATTCATGGAGCTTGAAAAGGGTATTGAAGGTCTGATTCATATTTCAGAAATGTCATGGACTCAGCATATTAAGCACCCCTCAAAAATCGTTGGGATAGGCGACATTGTGGAAGCTGTTGTGCTTAAGATTGACAAGGACAGCCAGAAAATCTCTCTTGGCTTCAAGCAGCTTGAACCGGATCCGTGGGAGAATGTCGCCGGTGAGTTCCCTGTTGGAACCGTCACAAAAGGCAAGGTTCGCAACATCGCCGCTTTCGGAGCGTTTGTCGAGTTGAAAGAGGGTGTTGACGGTCTTATTCATATTTCAGATATGTCATGGACAAAGAAGATTAACCACCCCGGCGAGCTTCTCAAGAAGAACGACGTCGTAGAGGTTAAGGTTCTTGACATAGACCAGGAGAAGCGCCGTATCTCTCTTGGCATCAAGCAGCTCACAGACGATCCGTGGGAAGGGCTTGCCAAGGAGTTTACAATTGGCACTGAGTTTGCCGAATGTGAAGTAGCGCGTATCCTTGACCGCGGTCTTGTGATAAACCTCAACACCGACATAGAGGGCTTTATACCTCTTAATCAGCTCGGCGAAGAGGTTAACCATCCTTCGCGCATTTACAAGGCGGGTGACAAGGTTCCTGCAACGGTAGTGGAATTTGACCTTGAAGGACGTAAAATCGTTTTAAGCATAAGCGATTACTTCAAAGAAAAAGACGCATCGCTGTGGGCCGCTCATCAGGCCGCTTTCCCGGTAAAACCTGCTTCTGAGGTAAAAATACCAAAGAAGGGTGAAGGTGAAGGCGAAGAGGGCGGGGAAGAGGAAGCTGCTCCGTCAGAGGAATAAGGTTGTGAATGTTATGTATTGATTGATAAAGGGCGGTTTCGGGTATATCTGAAACCGCTTTTTTTAATGGTGATGATAAGGAGGGTATTACAATGGAAACACGCAGACTCGGCAACAGCGACATGAACATCAGCCGCGTCGGACTTGGCGCCTGGGCGATAGGCGGAAGCTGGCGCTGGGGGTGGGGTGAGCAGGATGACAAGCTATCTATAAGCGCTATAAGAAGAGCCGTAGAGCTTGGAGTTAACTGGATAGACACCGCCGCGGTTTATGGTCTTGGACACAGCGAAACCGTAATAGGCGCTGCGCTAAAAGAGATGCAAAATAAACCGTACATCTTTACAAAGTGCGGTTTGCGGTGGAAAGAGACAGATAACAGCGCGCGCGAAGCGTACAGCATCCTAAAAGCAAAGAGCGTCCGCGAAGAAGCTGAAAACAGTTTGAAGCGTCTTGGCGTAGATTGTATTGACCTGTACCAAATCCACTGGCCTAATCCTAAAACTGAGATTGAAGAAGCGTGGGCGGAGATGGCAAAGCTAAAAGAAGAGGGTAAGGTGCGTTTTATCGGAGTTTCTAATCATACAGTTGCACAGATGGAACGTCTTAAAGCAATCGCTCCCATTACATCCTTACAGCCCCCATACAACCTTATCAACCGCAATGTAGAATCTGCGCTGCTGCCCTTTTGTAAAGAGCATGATATTGGCGTTATCGTTTACTCGCCTATGAGTTCAGGATTGCTTAGCGGTAAGATGACGCCTGAGAGAATAAAATCTCTGCCCGATGACGACTGGCGCAAACAAGATTTCAACTACACCGAACCGCAGTTAAGCCGCAATCTAAAATTAGTTGAAACGATAAAATCGATAGCTGATAAAAAAGGAGTACCAGCGGCGCAAATCGCAATAGCATGGACGCTAAAGCATCCGGCAGTAACCGCCGCGATTGTAGGAATGAGGAATCAAATTCAGGCGGATGAAACAGTTGGGGCTGCAAATTTGGTTTTATCGGATGATGAAATTGCGCAGTTGGAATCTATAAAACTTTGTGATTGAATCTGTTTAAATCGTCAAATATTCTCACAATATCTTGCACCGGTGTTTGCGGGGGGCGTTGCGGGGGGTGTCCCCCCGTCAAGGGGTCGCGAAGCCGACCCCAAGTATGCGTTTTAAGATTTTGATTTTAATGTTTTATAATAGCTATGAATTCTCTAAGCCTTAACCTCTAAATTCTGCACCGCCCTAAACTCCTCACAAATCTTCCCGGCCATATCCTCCGGCGCAAGCCCAACCTCAGCTCGCAGCTTGCTCAAATCCCCATGAGGAACAAATTTGTCGGGCAGACCAAAACGCAGTACCTTCGGCCTGTGCTCAAGCTGCGCTGACAGCGCGGCAACCGAACTTCCGAATCCGCCCGCTACAGTATTATTTTCAAACGTCGCTATAACGGAGTGATTAGCAAATATCTCTTCGTAAAACGCCTCATTAAGTGGCTTTGCGAAGCGCGCGTCAACAAGCGTAGCTTCAATTCCCTGATTAGCAAGCTGTTTGTGTACTTCGCAAACATCGCCGTACATATCGCCGAGAGAAATCAGCGCGACTTGAGTTCCTTTTTTAACAGTGTTTGCCGTCCCAATTTCAATTTTTTGAAAAGGTTTGTCGCAGGGACTTCCAGGCCCGTTACCGCGCGGGTATCTGATAAATATTGGGCCGCCTGTATATTCTACTGCGGTAAACATCATGTCCCGCAGCTCTTTTTCATTGCTTGGAGCCATAACTACGGCGCCGGGTATTGTGCACAAATAAGAGATATCAAAATTGCCGTGATGAGTAGGGCCGTCGTCTCCCACAAGTCCCGCCCGGTCAAGACAGAAAATCACATTCGTTTTGTCAAGAGCGACGTCCTGCATGAGCTGGTCGTAGCTTCTCTGTAAAAAGCTTGAATATATAGCAACCACAGGCCGCAGCCCTTTGAGCGCAAGTCCCGCGGCAAAAGTGACAGCATGGCCTTCGGCAATTCCAACGTCAAAAAACCGCTCAGGAAAAGTATCTCTGAACTCGTTAAGACCGGTACCGTCAGGCATTGCCGCGGTGATAGCCACAAGTTTTTTATTCTCTCTGCCAATCTCAACCATTGCGCTTCCAAAAACGCTGCTATATGTAGGGCCGCTTGCGCCTGCCTTTATCACGTCGCCGGTTTCTGGATTGAATTTGCTTATGCCGTGATACTTTGTAGCGTTCGCTTCCGCAAACGTACACCCCTTGCCTTTTTTGGTGACAACGTGAACAAGCACAGGGCCGTTTGACTCTTCTTTTAAAAATTTGAATACCTTTATAAGTTCCGTAAAGTCGTGTCCGTCAATCGGGCCGATATAGCGCAGACCCATATCTTCAAAAAATTTTCCGGGGATGAGGATATGCTTAAGGGTGCTGTCAACCGTGCGTATTACCTCTCTTACCCCTTTTCTGACGCTGGAGCGGTCGCCCAGAAGATCCCACACTGAGTTTTTCAACTTGTTATACCGCTTGTCGGTTATCACGCTGGTAAGATATTTTGAAAGCGCGCCCACATTTTTTGAAATTGACATCTCGTTATCGTTGAGCACTACAGTCATAGCTGTTGATGATGAACCAAGATTATTAAGCCCCTCAAGCGCAAGTCCGCCGCTCATGGAACCGTCCCCAATTACCGCAACGACACTTGATTTCTGCTTCAACAAATCGCGCCCCATAGCAAGGCCGAGCGCCGCGCTTATTGACGTAGAGGCGTGGCCGACAGAAAAGTTATCGTACTCGCTCTCAGAAATACGGGGAAAACCGCTTATACCGCCGTGCTGTCTTATGGTATGAAACCGGTCGCGGCGGCCTGTAATGATTTTATGCGTATAAGCCTGATGCCCAACGTCCCAGACGATTTTGTCTTCCGGCGTATTATAGCAGTAGTGCAGCGCGAGCGTCAGCTCAACCGTACCAAGACTCGGAGCAAGGTGTCCGCCGGTCTGGCTCACTTTTTCAATCAGAAACGCCCGTATCTGTTCCGCAAGAAGCGGCAGCTTTTCGGTACTGAGCGCCCGCAGCTGTGCCGGTGAGTTTATCATTTCGAGAATATTCAATTATGCGCCCCTTTTTTCAGCATTCTTAGATATTTAATAAAGATAAGTTAAATAAGGCAATAAAGGCAACTCCTATACACAAGTTACTTGCGGTTACATTTTTTATTAGCCAATGCGCATGAAAAGATATGAATAATTATTCTTGCGCTGAAAGATTGCGATAATATATTATACTTAGATATACCGTTGGATGAGGATGCTGTTATTAAGCGGTTAAAACGATGACGCAGGTTGTTGAACGGTGATTATCTACTGTTAAGATGTTACTTCTTTAATCGCGGATTAGCGATAATAATATATTATCTGATGTTAGTTATTCCGTTTCTGACTGTAAACCATAAATCATAATACTATAAACCAATCTCTTTAATAAAGGAGGAAGGATGAGCAGGAGTTCAATTTTTTCAAAGAGCATTATAGCGGCAGCCTTTGCGCTGTCTGCCATGTTGTCGATGGCGGTTGCGCAGACTCCGCCGGTTGGAAGCCCGGTGGCTAAGCATGGGCAGCTGAAAGTCAGCGGCAACAGTATTGTCGACAAGGATAATAGCCCCGTGCAGCTGCGCGGTATGAGCCTGTTCTGGAGCCATGATAATGTTGCGAGGACTTTTTATAATGCAACGGCGATTGGCCATTTGGCAAGCCAGTGGCAGGCAAGTCTCGTACGTGCGCCTATGGCTATCCGGCGGGATAACACCAGCTGGGGCGGGCCGACATATCTTGAAAGCACCCAGGGCAGAACCGATAACAGGCAGCGTGTGCTTGATGTTGTGGCTGCTGCACGTACTCACGGTATCTATGTTATTATTGACTGGCACTCATACAATGCGCACCAAAACTCGGCGGATCAGCTGGCGGCAGCCAATTTTTTTGTTGAGATGGCGAAGTTGTTTAATGGCGTACCTAATGTGATTTATGAGATTTACAACGAGCCGATAGGCCCCGGTGGGAGCTTTACTGCTACTCCTACAGCATTTTGGCAGACTATCAAGCCATATATGCAGGCGGTGACGGATTCTATCAGACGGCATGACCAGAATAATCTCATACTTATAGGGAGTCCAAACTGGTGCCAGCATCCAGATGTTGCGGCAGCCGATTCGGTGAGAGGGTCTAACTTAGCTTATACGTTCCATTTCTACGCAGGTGCAGACAACAACGATCACAAGGGGACGCTCAGAACACGTGTTGATGCGGCGAGGGCGCTGGGTAAGGCGGTCTTTGCCTCGGAAATTGGTACAACTCACCAAAATGGCGGCCGGGATGGTCATGTAAATTCTCATAACCCTACAGAGGCTAACACTTGGATGAATTTCATGCAGACCCGCAATATCAGCTGGGCAGCCTGGTCTCTCACCAGAGACCCGCAAAGTTCAGCCGCTATCGCGTCGGGTGAGGGAACCAGTCCCGGTAATTGGCAGCTTTCTACTTCGGGTCAATACTTCCATGACAGGATGAGACAAGAGGCGAATACTCCAATAACAGTAACAAGCGTAGCGGTATTTCCTGCCGCAGTGTCGGTGCCAAGAGGCGGGTCACGGCAGTTTGTCGCGCAAGTTACCGGAACCGGCGGGCCGGCGCAGACCGTTACGTGGAGCAGAACCGGTAATTCGTCAGATCAAACAACTATAAACAGCTCAACTGGCGTGCTTTCCATTGCAGCGAATGAAACGGCAACGACGATTACCGTGCGGGCTACATCAACGGTTAATACCGGGGTGTCCGGTATTGCTACGGTTACTGTTGGCAGTCAGGCAGCGGCTTTTACGCTTGATGATTTTGAACGCGAAGAAGGCAACAACCTGAATTATCTGGAACAGGCGTGGTATTATGTGGTGGCCAGTGCTACCGAAACAGGCGCAAAACCGCTTGAGACTGCGACTGCTGCTAATCATAACGCAATAATAACGAATGCTGGCCCCAAGGACGATGACGGCCCTATGAGTTTTGTCCGTATGCCGAACAACTCATTGGCCGGAAATCTCACCGCAGCTCAGGTGAGAACGCCCGCAAACGGCAGCTATGTCGCGGCGATGCGGTTTGTCAACATAGCACCGCTTGTGGGTGTGCCGGGCGGGAGTGTTGACCCTACTTACGCCCGCTCTGCTGGCGTCGGTATGGCAACCGAGGTGTCCACTGCGTCCAACGTTGGAATCGGCTCTTCTTTCAACACTGTCGAGACGATATCGTTTGACATGTGGGCTCCGACCGGAATGCGGGTCATATTTAAATTGCAAACTACAAACAACGCGTCCGGTAATGATAATGCCTATAAGAATGTTGTCGTTGGTACCGGAAGCTGGACTACCCATAATGTGAAACTTACCGGCACTAACGATAGGGCTCCCATTGAGTCTGGTACGATTACCGGGCTCAGCCCCGGAGTTGCCACTCCTGGGGTTGGCACTCCTCAAAACATTTGCGCGCCGGGTGGCGGGATAGCCGGCGACCTCTGTCAAGAGCAGTGGTATGGCACACATTTCACATTCAACCGTGCAAACGTAACTGCGCTTGCATGGCAGGTTAACGCCTACGGTGATTATGGTAACGCAGTTGATGGCAACAACATACTTGCTACTCTTTCTAATAACGATAGAGCGGTGCTAATAGACAACATCAAATTCGACAATTTCACCTCTCCAATTCCTCAGGGTATCAATATATCTACAGCTACTGTAACTGTCACCGGTACATATACCTACACCGGAAATCTGATAACTCCAACTATCACAGTGGCTAACGGTGCCACTACACTGACACAAGGTACCCATTACATCTACAGCGTTACCTCAGGCGGCACAGACGCAGGTGAGGCAACGGTAACAGTAACCGGTATCGGCGACTACATTGGTACGACAACGCAGACGTTTACAATAAACAAAGCTGCAGCCCCGCCGTTCGGTACTGTATCGGCTCGGAACGTAACCTACACGCCAACATTGACACTTGCGAATGTAACGCTTCCTGCCGGTTATGCTTGGAATACGCCGTCAACGCCTCTTGCTGTTGCAAACAGCGGCCAGACTTTTGCGGCGACCTTTACCGAACCAAGCGGAAACTATTTACCGGCAACCGGTACCATTAGGGTAGACGTCGCAAAAGCGTCTATAGGCGATTTCACCCCTGAGGACTTGCATGCGGTTTACGGCGATGTACTTTCGGGCGTAGAGCTGCCGGAAGGCTGGGAATGGGACGCTGCAGGCAGCACACCGGTAGGTGATGCAGGTGAAAGAGAGCATAAGGCGTCGCTTGCTGATTTTGATCCTGATAATTACGAAGACGGTAATTGGGTAGGCGTCAATTTCAAGATAATTGTAGCAAAAGCCAACATTAACATTAGCGGGGTAACTTTTGCGAACAAAACCGTTTTCCGTGACGGTAATCCGCACAGCATTCTCATAGGCGGAACACTGCCAAACGGCGTATCTGTGGAGTATGACGGCAACGAACAAACCGAGGCTGGCGCGCATATTGTAACTGCAATGTTTAAGCTGACAGAAGCTCTCGAAGCCAACCATATTGTTGTTCCGGCAACAATGACGGCAACATTGACAATAAACAATCCCAACTCGGTTCTGTCTCCAGACCGTAAACCCCCGGTCTCCAATCCAGATGTATCAACCGCGGCTCCGGTAACGGTATTGGCAGGCGAGTTCACCGCAGGCCCGAATCCTGTTGACAAGTCCAGCGGTGTAATAAAATTCTTCTGGCAGGGTAAGCGTATAAAGAGTTCAACATTGAATATTTTTGACGCTTCCGGTAACCGCGTAAACAAGGTACGCATTGCCGAAAAATCTGCGGGTACATCACCTGAACGCCGCGAGGTTGGTTCCTGGAATCTCAAAGACTCAAAGGGCCGCGCGGCAGCTGAGGGTACGTATCTTGTGAAGGGCGTAATTACTGTTGACGGTAAGAAAGAGAAGGTATCGTTAGTATTTGGCGTTCGGTAACACATTGACCGGATTAGGATTATCGTTCATCCTGATAATCCTAAAATCCTCAAATCCTGATTCTGACGTTTTTACGGGGCTGTCTCAAATACGGGGCAGCCCCGGTTTAATTTTGTCATAGAAAAAATAAAAAAATATTTTGGTTAATTAGTATATTATTATCTATATGACCGAAAATCTCTCATTCAAACTAATCAAAACAGATAACTCTTCGAGCGCTCGTGCCGGTGAGTTAAAAACAGCTCACAGCACTATTGAGACGCCCATTTTTATGCCTGTAGGCACACAGGCTACAGTTAAGGCGATGTCTCCTCTTGAGCTTAAGGAGTGCGGCTGCCCTGTAATTCTTGGCAACACTTACCATTTACATTTGCGTCCGGGTGAGGATGTTATAAGGGAAGCGGGGGGACTGCATAAGTTTGAGAGCTGGGGCGGGTCCATACTTACAGACAGCGGCGGTTTTCAGGTTTTCAGCTTGCGTGATATCGCGAAAATTACCGATGACGGGGTTGAGTTCCGCTCTCATATTGACGGGTCGCGCCACTTTTTTTCACCTGAAAAGGTGATGGAGATAGAGCATGACCTTGGCGCCGACATAATTATGGTTTTTGATGAATGTCCGCCGTCAGATGCGGAAGTAACAAAAGTAAAGGCCGCGGTTGACCGCACGCTTGCATGGGCTCAAAAGTGTTTGGAACATCATCACAAAATCGGTTTTCATCATGGCTATCCGCAGTATTTATTTGCGATTGTGCAGGGCGGTGTTGTTGAGGCGCTTAGGGAACAGTGCGCCCGTGAGCTTACCGCAATGGATTTTCCGGGATACGCGGTAGGCGGTCTTGCGGTGGGTGAAACTCCTGATGTTATGTATAAAGTCGCGCAGTTTACGGCAAGCCGTCTTCCTCAAAACAAGCCGCGTTATCTTATGGGCGTTGGTACGCCGGTTGACATTATTGAGTGTATATCCGCAGGAATTGATATGTTTGACTGCGTACTGCCTACACGCAACGCCCGCAACGGCAGCGCTTTCACAAGTAAAGGCAAGGTAAACATCCGCAATGCCGCTTACACGCGGGATTTTTCACATCCTTTAGATGATAACTGCAGCTGCTACGCATGCGCGAATTTCAGCCGCGCTTACATCCGCCATCTTTACATGGCAGGAGAGATTTTAGCTATCCGCCTCATGACGCTTCATAATATTCATTTTTATATGGAGCTCGTACGGTCAGCCCGCTCCCATATCCTCAGCGGCGCTTTCGGCGAGTGGAAAAAAGAGATGATCGCACAGATGAGCAATTTATAATTTGGCCCGCCTTTAGCTTATAGTAAATATGTCCCAATTTCCGTATATCCATTACAAATGGAGTTTATTGCTTTATGAAGTTTAAAAGTCTTGCTCAGAGACTGTTTGTTTTAATTGTTCCGACCATAATTTTAACGATTATATCGTTTGCGGCATATAATATTTATATGGCGAACTCAATAATAAATGAAACGGTGAGCGAGCAGGCGTTTAAGAATCTTGGAATAATTGAGGCGTTTACCGGTATTGCGGCTATTCCGTTTTTTGGATTTGTTGCGCTGATTTTTGGCATTTCTGCGATTATAAAGTACTTGCAGAGAGTTGTCCGTAAGGTCAATAACTTTGCGGACATTGTGGCAGGCGGAGACTTTTCAAGGAGAATAGAGGTAACCGAAACTGATGAGTTCGGGGTGATGGAGCGAAATCTAAACGCTATGATTTCAAAGATGGACGAAATGTGCCGCATCTCTGCTGAGCTTGCGGAAGCTGCACAGAGCGCAAGCCGTTCAAAAAGTGATTTTCTGTCGAGAATGTCTCATGAGATACGTACCCCCATGAATGCGATTATCGGTATGACTCAAATCGCTAAGGGCAGCTCAGACTTCTCAAAAGTAAATGATTGCCTTGTAAAAATTGATATCGCTTCAAAGCACCTTTTAGCGTTGATTAATGATATTCTTGATATGTCAAAAATCGAAGTAAACAAGCTTGAATTAGTGGCTGAGGAGTTCTCTTTGGAGCGGACGGTTATTAACATCTATAATATGATGAGCGTAAAAGCGGAAGAGAAAAATCAGCAGCTCACATTGCAGGTAGACAAAAATATTCCTTTACGCATTATTGGCGATGAGCTGCGTTTTTCTCAGGTTATAACAAATCTTGTAAGCAACGCGGTTAAGTTTACCCCTCAAAACGGTAAAATATCTGTAGATATAAAAGAGGATGGCAGAGAGGGTCTGCATCATATAATCAGAGTTGATGTGGACGACAACGGTATGGGACTCTCTTTGGAGAAGCAGAAAAAACTGTTTGACCCGTTTGAACAGTGTGACGGCAGTATATCACGCAAATTCGGCGGAACCGGTTTGGGTCTTGCGATATGTAAACAGATAGTCGAAATGATGGGCGGCAGAATCTGGGTTAAAAGTTCACCCTCAGAAGGCAGCACCTTCTCTTTTACCGCCAAAGTGCTTAAGGGCGCAAATAACAGCGCTGCAGTAACAGTGCAGCAAATTACTGAACATGAAAACAATTTTAAGGGCAATACGATACTGCTTGTTGAAGATATTGAGATAAACAAAGAGATAGTAGCCGCATTTTTGGAAGATACAAAAGTAAGTATTGAATCTGCCTGTAACGGCATTGAGGCTCTTGAGATGTTTCTTTTGGAACCGGATAAATACGGTATGATACTAATGGACATACAAATGCCTCTTATGGATGGGTTTGAGGCTACAAGACAAATAAGAAACAGCGGTCTTGAGCGCGCAAAAACTATCCCCATAGTTGCCATGACCGCAAACGCGCTGAGCGTAGATGTAAAAATGTGCAAAGAGGCAGGCATGAATGACCACATCGCAAAACCGATTGACCCTGGCGCCCTTATTAAAAAAGTCGGCAGTTATCTTTTAATGAATGATTATATCAGCGCAGATATCAGTTAAAACGCAGTATACAATAGCAACTCACGCAGATGGTTTAATTCCCGTGAAGGGATGCGCCCGCCGGTGTGATTAATGGCCCTGCTCTGTCCACTCATTACCATTTTTGACGGGCCTGAACACCGGCTCGTCTCTGCCGGTTATGATGTCAAACATCCGTAATTCCCGTTTATTATTGATATGGCTTCTGGTATAGATGAGTTTCGGCCATTTTTTGTATTCGATTATCTGCGGCGCGGTTTCGCTCCATGTTTTAACTGTATCGGCAGTTATAAGTTTTTTAACAGTGTTTTCTCTTATGTTAATACTGTTAATGTCTGTAATATTAACGCCTGACGAGAAGTAGATAGTTTTTGAATCATTACCCCAACAGTATTCGGAAACATTGGCGTGGAATGTTATCTGTCTGTGAGAGTCCGGGCGTCTTGGTTCCATTATCCACAAATCCATTTTTCCGCCGAAACTGCCGCGGTCTGAAAGATAGGCGATAAATCTTCCGTTCGGGCTGAAACGCGGGTGACGGTGGTCAGCTTTAACGGTTGTGAGAGCTGCTGGCGGGATTGCCATACTTGAATCAACTGCAAAAATCTGCCACCGGTTATGCTGCTCTGCGCAAAAAAGCAGCGTTGACCCATCTGGGGAGATTGAGAGGCCGCGGTAGCCCGAAGCGTTATTAAATTCAAGAACCGTAACGGCGTCGTCCATAAACATTTTTGTTTTGTAAACGGCCCCTTTTTTTGGATTTGATTTGTCCGAAGCAATAAAGTACAAAAAATTACCGGGAGCCCATTGGCTCTCCGTAACGTTTTGGGCTATGGGGACAGTTCTGCCATTGAGCGTTTTTAAATCAGCGACTCTTAAGGAGCCGTTTTCCTGCGGCCCGAAAATAAATGCCGCAAGAGCTCCGTCTGCGGAGATGATTGGCAGGCGGCATTCGGAGAGGTTTTCGCTTATTTGATGTTCAGTCAGGATGTTAATATTTTTGACAAAAGCCTGCGGTGTTTCATTGCGGTCTGAGAGAAACGGGATTAATCCGCTTTTGTTAATTTTTGATTTTGACGGCTTTTTTTGAGTTCTGTCAACTACTACGGCGGCGCTGACTAACCTCGCCATTTTTTCAACATTATTATCGGGGACAATATCCTGATATACCGGATGGAGCTTGTTTACTATAGAGATACGGTTTTTGCTGTCATCATACCGTATAGAGAGAGAACCTACAAATTTACCATTGCTTCCTGCGCTTAGAATGAGAGTGGAACCTATTTTCACCGGGCTATGAAATCTCTCCTCAAGGCTTCCGGCTATTATGACGTCAATTCCTGACGCCGCTTCCGCCAATCTTTTTATCTCTTCTAAATTTGCGTGAACAACAGCTATGCGGAGATGCGCCTCTTTTGCTTCTTCTCTGTTAAGGAGCGATTTTATCCGTCCCATGTTTGTTGTGATATTTGTTAATACCGCCTCATCGTTAATTAAAGACCTGCCCATGAGATTTATTATGTATAGCTTGTAACCGTCCTGCTCAACAGGTATGCCGTCCACAGTTCCAAACCGCGGCATGTTGCGCATGTTTGAAATGACAATGGGTAATTTAGCCAAAAATCCGGGTATTCCAAGCGTCAATTCCCCAACACCCGGCGCGATTGCGTCAAAATTCATATAATCGTAATAATCTGCCGCAAGCCTCACTCTTAACGGGTTGCTTGAGGAGTCAATCATGTTCCCAACGTCAATCGAAAAATTTACCGGGTAATCTTTGCGGATACTGTTAATAAGAGAAGCGCCGCGGCTTAAGCCGCCAAGCGCGTCCTGTGCGGGCGGGTAGGGGATTACTTCGCCTCTTGTATTGCCGCTGTAGATAATAGCAATCTCCCGTTTATTTTCCCGTTCGGTTTTTAACTCCGCTTTGTTAATTCTGGCTTGAACATTCCAGTCGTTTGATGATGATTTTGAAGCGTGAGCTGAAAATAATTGTGCTGATAATAAAGGTATGGGTAAAAACGGCGCAGCGGCTGCAAAGAAAGCAGGGGCGCAGAATATCAACAATAAAAATTTAAAAATTATGTTATTTACAAGCATTATGTCACAGCTTTTTATCCGATTTTTATCCGGTCAGCATTTTATTCGCCGGATATTTCCATCTATCATAATATAGACTACTTGCCGGATATAATTCAAGGTATGTGAACTGCGCACTGCGTTATTTAAGCGCCTGTTCCAAATCCCCGATAATATCATCAATATGTTCTGTCCCTATTGACAGGCGTACAGTATTGGGCTTGATATCCTGCTCAGCCAGTTCCTTCTCCGTTAGCTGCGAATGGGTCATGCCTGCGGGGTGAGTCACAAGCGATTTTGAATCCCCTACATTGGCGATTAGGGAGAAA
>Ga0123356_10002824_pt1 | contig 18376 bp, 13 predicted proteins | sample TergutEmb28metaG_2_FD_92546 | JGI IMG/M metagenome (GOLD analysis project Ga0123356, IMG submission 92546) | Embiratermes neotenicus P3 segment gut microbial communities from Petit-Saut dam, French Guiana - Emb289 P3 | ecosystem: Host-associated > Arthropoda: Insects > Digestive system > Gut ...
GATTTCGCCACAGTCATGTTTCATTACTTGCCAATGAAGGTATCAATATCCAAGAAATTGCCCGCCGTCTGGGTCACGCAAAGGTAGAGGAGACATGGAACACATATTCGCACTTATATCCGCGTGAGGAAGAAAAAGCGGTTGATATCCTCAACAAAATAGCATAAGATAAATATTGAGATAATGAGGTTCCGGCGGAAAATATATACACGATTTTTACACGATAATGCTAAAAACCGTGCATATATGTAGAAACGGCAGATATAGCAAAATAACCGCAAACCATTACAACACAAAGAAAAATGATGGGTAGCTAAACAAGCGGAATATGCAAAAAAACACTATAATCAAGTCCGCTCGGAAGCTCCACGAAAAAGCTCGTAATCGCAGTAGGTCGCGGGCTATTTTTGTTGCCTTAAATCTCTACAGAACTATCAAAAACATCAAATTTATTGTGGGTAATTGTGAGCAAAACCGCATTTACACAGAAATATTAAGAAGAAAGGCTATGACTACTACGGAATATGAAAAAGTTGTAAGCTAATTTTGACTCTTATAAAGAGTATTTTGAATTTTCGGTTATAAAAATGTTGTAAGAAAAAAATCATCAGAAAAAATCATCAGAGAGGTTTATTGGACAATAAAAAAATTATACTTAAAATAGTTAATGTTTTGCGTAAAAACCGAAAACTTCTGTTGCTTTATAGCACAATATCTTGTAGAATATTTTATGTATTCGGAGAGGAGACACACCATGTTGGTATCGCCAAATAGATTAGTTCCAAAACGGGTTATTCGCAATTCTGTTAAAAATGTCCGCCGACATCAAGACAGTAAAAATCACCATGAAGAATGCAATAATAAACCCCTTAGGGTTCTTTCACTCTTTTCCGGATGTGGAGGGCTTGATATTGGTTTTGAAGGAGATTTCGATATTCATGAAAAAATGATAAACAAGAAAATAAACCCGGATTGGTATAGCAATAATACTATCAATGATGATTGGATTCGATTGCCTAAAACAAGATTTAGAACAGTATTCGCCAATGATATCAGACCTGATGCAAAAACGGCATGGCTAAAATACTTCAGTAAACATGGTATAGAACCATCAATTTATCAGTTAGAAAGTATAGTTGATTTAGTAAAGGCTCATAAACAAGGCGATAATGTCTTCCCCGATAATATTGATGTAGTAACCGGAGGCTTTCCTTGCCAAGACTTCTCTGTTGCCGGAAAAAGAATGGGGCTTAGTTCAAACAAGTGTCACAAAGGCACAAATATAGAACCGGATGTTCCTAACGTTGAAAATCGCGGACAGCTATACATGTGGATGCGAGAAGTCATTGCAATTACACAACCAAGAGTCTTTATTGCTGAGAATGTTAAAGGGTTAGCAAACCTTGCGGATGTAAAGAAAATTATTGAGAATGATTTTAGGTCAGTTGGTGAAAATGGATATTTAGTTATTAATGCAAGAGTTATTCATGCTGCTGACTATGGTGTTCCGCAATCACGTGAACGTGTTGTGTTTATTGGGTTTAATAGAAGAGCTTTACGAGAAGAAGCGCTTCTGGAATTGTCAGCAGAAAATATTAATAATAGCTTTGATCCATATCCTCCACGTACACACTCATTTACAAAGAGTGGCAAAGACTTAATATCTCCTACAAATCTAGCCTATGCATTTAGAGATCTTTCTGAGCCTAGCGAATCACAAGATTTATCTCAGCAAAAATATTCAAAAGCAAAATTTATGGGTAAGCATTGCCAAGGTCAGACAGAAGTTAATATAAATAGTATAGGCCCAACCATACGTTCTGAGCATCACGGCAATATTGAGTTTCGCAGACTATCTGCAGAAAATGGAGGCAAGAACACAGACGAATTAAATCAAGGTTTACCGGAAAGACGTTTAACAATAAGAGAATGCGCTCGAATACAAACATTCCCGGACGATTATGAGTTTATAATTCCGGCAAATGGAAAAGGAAAGGGTGTATCTGCATCAGCTGCATATAAGATAATTGGTAATGCTGTTCCACCGTTATTAGGCTATCATATTGCCAAACGTCTTGAGAATAATTGGAATCTGTATTTTGGAGTTGAAAAAAATGATAATATCGGATAATCGCAATCCAAGCTTATCTGAGTTTGAACACCTGGTTGAAGTTGCCACAATCAATCTTAATAAAGATGCTATAGAAAGACCGGGGCATTATATGAAAAGAGGTGGAGAACTTTTAGAAGAAGATGTTGAACGTGAACTTAAAATAGCATCTTTAGGTACTCCTTTTCAAGACACTATCAAAATTGTTTCAGGTCGACATTTTCCTGATATTATTGCTACTGATTACTTTGGTATAGAAGTAAAAAGTACAAAGAAAAACGCATGGACATCAACTGCAGGAAGTGTTATGGAATCAACGCGAGGGAAGAAAATTGAACGTATTTTTCTTACATTCGGTAAGTTAAGCTCTCCAATCGAGTTTCGTAGTCGACCATACGAAGAATGCATTTCCGGAGCTGCAATTACACATTCACCCAGATACAAAATTGATATGACATTGGAAAAAGGAAAAACAATTTTTGATAAGATGGAAACTACCTATGATAAGTTTCGTTTAGAAAATCCGGCATTTAAGATAGTAGAGTACTATAAATCACAGATGGGAGATAACGAAAGGTTATGGTGGGCTAACACAGACGAGGATGATACTATTTCAATAGACGATATGAAAGTAAAATTAGCAAAAGAGCTATCTGTTGAAGAAAAAAGCGATATTACCTCTTGGGGTCTATCATTGTTTCCGGAAATATTGCTCGAAAGGGGTGATTACGAGCAATTTGTCCTTTGGATGGCAGCTGAATATCGAGTGGTATCGCCGTCTACAAGAGACTTTTTTACATCAGGGGGAAGAGGAGAAATAAAGACAAGTAAACATCACTTCAAGAGTATGCCGGGAGATTTTCTTCGAATTAATAGATTGAGAGAAAAGATAGAAAAGAACATTTTGGATTCCGATGAGCAAACATTGCGTAAGTCATGGAAGGTTGACGAAATAAATAAAGATAGGATTAGCCAGTGGATTGATTGTGTATGTAATTTAAGGGTGTTAGGAAATTACGATACTCGAGTAGTTCTTGAGTCAATTTTCAATAAATTTTAGAAATTATATTTAACTTGAATGTACTATATGAAATATAGTTATAATATAGCATTCATGAGTGTCAAATGTTACTGTTCCGGTACAGGGTTATTTCTATTATTTCGCAAGAGTGAAAATAATGTCAACACACAAGGTTGATTCCGATTTGGAACCAATCTATTTTTTGTTGATAATGCATTTATATTATGTTAAAGTAACGGTTATGAAAAATAGGGTTGCCTTTGTGGCGTTTATTATATTAATTGCAATAATTGGGGTTGCGGCGTGCGGGAGTGGCGGAGATGCCGAGCCGGAGCCGACACCGATAGCGGCACCGACTCCGACGCCGACACCGGTGCCGACGCCTGAGCCGACTCCCGAACCGACTCCGGAGCCGGAACCGGAGATATTTCCTATTGACTTATCTTTTTCCGATATTACAGATGAAATTCTGGAGGATATGATAACAAGCGGAGAGATTCCTCAAAAAACCGTTGAGCTGTATCTTGAAGGCAATAATCTAAAAGACATAACACCGCTTGAATCACTTACGGAGCTTAGTATACTGGATTTATCCAGTAATCAAATTGAAGATATATCACCGCTGAAATCCTTAACAGAACTCACCGAATTAAATCTGGACCACAACCATATAAAAGACATCTCACCTCTCGGCAATCTTACTGAGCTGACATGGCTTGGGCTGTATTACAATGAAATTGATGATATATCGCCTCTGAAGCCGCTTATATTGCTCGATTATCTGGATATCGGTTTAAATTATCTGGAAGATTTAACTGCTGTTGAAGCACTTACAGAGCTCACTTTTTTAAGCCTTGGCGGCAATAAAATAAGTAATATTGAATCGCTAAGCTCCCTGATTAATCTCACAGAGCTTAATTTACCGGACAATGAAATTCGTGAATTATCACCGCTGAGTTCACTGACAGGGCTGGTTGAGCTATATTTATCAAATAACAATATACGCAATTTAACACCTCTGAGCTCGCTGATTAATCTTGAAGTATTATGCCTCGGCGGAAATGAAATACAATCCCTTGCACCGCTTAAAACACTCGAATCACTGGTAGATTTGTCGCTGGTGAATAACAGAATCAGTGATGTATCACCGCTCAGGTCGCTCATACAGCTCACAGACTTGGATTTATCACATAACCGGATAAGAAATATAACACCGTTACTATCACTAACAAACCTGACAAGCCTTGGTTTATACGGAAATAATATAAGTACGTCACAACGCAACCGGTTAAACGATGCATTACCGGACTGTTATATCGGTTAAATAATTAATCTAATCTGGTATATAATAAAAAAGAGGCTGCTTTTGCAACAGCCTCTTTAAAAATGCAAATATTGGTACCTTAGTCCCCTTGTACTCGCCTGTACATTGTGATAAAATAATTTCATAAAATATAAGGAGAATTAAGATAATGTGTAATGATGCAAAAGGCTGCTCGAATGAGTTTGAATGTCCTTGTGCCAATACGGCATGTGAAAATTATAAGGTTTGCTGTGCTTGCGTCAATAATCACCGCGAGCAGGGTAATCTGCCCTGTTGTTTTAGACCCGCAGAGTAAAATTATAGGAGATATCAATGCCGAAAAGAACTGATATAAAGACCATTTTGATTATAGGCTCAGGACCGATAATCATAGGACAGGCATGCGAATTTGATTATTCCGGAACTCAGGCATGCAAAGCACTGAAAAATTTAGGATATGAAATAATACTTGCAAACTCCAATCCGGCAACGATTATGACTGACCCTGCAATTGCCGACAGAACATATATTGAACCGTTAAATGTTGAAAGACTTACGGATATCATCAAAAAAGAAAAGCCCGATGCGCTGCTTCCTAACCTGGGAGGGCAAACCGGGCTTAATCTGAGCCGCGGTCTGCAGGAAGCCGGGATTCTTGAAAAGTACAACGTTGAGGTTATAGGAGTAAATCTGGACGCTATTGAGCGGGGTGAAGACCGTATCGAGTTTAAAAAAGCAATGGACAAGCTCGGCGTCGAAATGGCAAGAAGTGCAGAAGCATTGACTGTGGCACAGGCCGAAGATGTTGCCGAAAAGCTCGGTTATCCTGTTGTTATACGCCCTGCATTCACCATGGGCGGAACAGGCGGCGGAATTGTATATAATCAGGAAGAGCTGCGGGTTGTGGCAAAACGGGGTATTCAAGCTTCAATGATAGGGCAGATTCTGGTGGAAGAAAGCATTCTCGGTTGGGAGGAGCTTGAGGTTGAGGTTGTCAGGGATGCAAAGAATCAAATGATTGCAATTTGCATGATTGAGAATATTGACCCGGTCGGAGTTCATACAGGTGACTCCTTCTGCTCTGCTCCGATGCTCACAATAAGCGAGGAAGTGCAGGAGCGGCTGAGAGAAACCGCATTTAGCATAGTTTCTGAAATCGGTGTTATCGGCGGAACAAATGTTCAGATGGCATATGACCCGCATTCGGACAGGATTGTTGTCATTGAAATAAATCCGAGGACATCCCGTTCATCGGCACTTGCATCCAAGGCTACGGGATTTCCGATTGCATATGTTTCGGCAATGCTTGCCGCAGGTCTTACTCTCGATGAAATTCCCTATTGGAAAAGCGGCACGATGGATAAATATAAACCATATGGTGATTATATTGTTTTAAAATTTGCAAGGTGGGCGTTTGAAAAGTTCACGGGTATTGAAGATAAACTTGGTACTCAAATGAAAGCCGTCGGAGAGGTTATGAGTATAGGGCGGACTTTTAAGGAAGCTTTTCAGAAAGCAATACGTTCACTGGAAATTAACCGCAGCGGTTTAGGATTTGCGAAGGATTTTAACGAACTTGACACCGATGAGCTGCTTAAGTTTATTTCAACACCAAACAGTGAGAGACATTTTGCGATATATGAGCTTCTGCGAAAAGGTGTCGGAGTTGATGAAATACATGCTGTTACCAGAGTGAAAAAATATTTTCTGGAACAAATGCTTGAGATGGTTGAGCTTGAAAATGAAATTCTGAAGCATAAAAAGAAAGTCCTGCCTGAAGAACTTCTTATAAAAGCGAAAAAGGACGGGTTTGCAGATAAATATCTGTCATATTTGCTTGAAGTGCCGGAGGAATATATCAGACTCCATAAAAATGTTTCGGGTATCAGGAAGGAATGGGATATTGTACCTGTCAGCGGCTTTGATGCCGAGTATTACTATTCTACTTATAACGGAGAAGGCAAGCTAAAAGGTGAGCTTGAGGCTTCACGAAAAGAGCGGGGAGTCGAAGTAAAAGAAAAAACAGGCAATAACAAAAAAGTTATAATCCTCGGCGGAGGGCCTAACCGAATCGGTCAGGGTATTGAGTTCGACTACTGCTGCGTACATACAGCCTTTACCCTGCGTGACCTCGGGTTTGAGACGATAATGATAAATTGTAATCCCGAAACGGTTTCAACCGATTATGATATTTCGGACAAGCTGTACTTTGAACCGCTTACGGTTGAAGATGTGTTTTCAATCTGTGAATACGAAAAACCGCTTGGTGTTATTGTTCAGTTCGGAGGGCAGACACCGCTTAATATAGCCGATGAGCTTAAGAGAGCAGGCGTGCCTGTTCTTGGGACAACTCCCGATGTTATTGCGCTAGCCGAGGACAGGGACAAATTCAGGGCTATGATGGAGCAAATGGATATCCCGATGCCCGAATCGGCAATGGCACGAAATGCGGAGGAGGCACTTTCCGCAGCAAAGAGGATAGGGTATCCCGTAATGGTGAGACCCTCATATGTTCTTGGCGGACGGGCAATGGCAGTCATTTTTGACGGACCGCAGCTTGAGAAATACATGAAGGACAACCGGCATTTTATTTCCGATGACGCTCCGATTCTTATTGACATGTTTTTAGATAACGCTCTTGAGTGTGAAGCGGATGCGGTTGCCGACGGAAGCAGGGCATTTGTACCTGCAATAATGGAGCATGTTGAATATGCGGGTATTCATTCGGGCGATTCGGCATGTGTAATTCCGCCTGTCGGCATAACAGAGCAGCAGCAGTCAACAATTTGCGAATATACAAGTAAGATAGCCTGCCAGCTTGGTGTTGTCGGTTTAATTAACATTCAATACGCCATATATCATGACAAGGTTTATGTCCTTGAAGCAAATCCGAGAGCATCACGGACTGTGCCGATTATTTCCAAGGTGTGCAATATTAATATGGTTGACCTTGCAGTACGGCAGATAATGGCAGAATTCACCGGTGAGAAAACAGACCTCGGAAGCATGAAAAGGCTTGATTTACCGTATTATGGAGTTAAAGAGGCAGTATTCCCGTTTAATATGTTCCCGGAAGTTGACCCGATTCTCGGGCCGGAAATGCGCTCAACAGGTGAAGTACTCGGAATGGCGGATACATTCGGTCTAGCATTCTATAAAGCCCTTGAAGGGAGCAAGTCGGTGCTTCCGCTCAAGGGGTCGGTTCTTATATCGGTAACGGATAAGGACAAGGACGGCGTTATTGAAGTCGCAAAACAATATGAAAACCTGGGATTCAGAGTATTTGCAACAAAAGGGACGCACTGGCATTTGATAAACAATGGAGTAAAAGCAGAACCTATCAAAAAAATGCACGAAGGCCGCCCGAATATTGATGATGCAATAAAAAACAATCAGCTTGATATAATTATTAACACCCCGAGCGGGAAAAAACGTACCGAGGACGACGATTTCAACATAAGAAAATCAGCAATCCGCTACTCAATCCCATACATGACAACCCTGACAGCCGCACTCGCCGGTGTAAAAGGAATAGAAGAAAAAATAAACAAACCAAACGAAGACGTTCTGGCGTTGCAGGATTATCATAAAAGGTAGGAAAAAAGGTGCAAGCATTCGAACGGGCCTAAGGCTTGGGAGGGAAAATTATGAATTATAATCAGATGAAACAGGAAAAAGACGCAAGATACGAGGTATATTGTAATACATATGCCGAGCAGCTGCGTTTATTGGGGTATATTTCCAGCCTGGAAAAAGATAATGAGAATATTAAGAATGCGAATATTGTCACTAACAGAGATAAAAGGCGTGCAAAAAAGCTGACAAAAATAAATAATAAAGACATTAAAAAGTACAATAAAGCACTCAGCCAAATGCCGCCGGTTCCCGAGTTTAAATAATTGCACGGGGACTGCAGACATTGTTGCAGGTATTGCCGCACGGGACTTGCAGAAATCAGCTTATTCTAATGCCGTATATCATTTGTTCTTGTGTACCGATTACAATCATATTGTCATAAACAACGGGGCTTGCTTCAACATGTCCTTGCAGTTGAACCGAGCCGAGCCGCTCGCCTGTACGTCCGTCGATTAGATGGACGAATCCGCCGATGCGTTCTCCGTCATTATTTGTAAATGCCGCTGTTGCGAATACTATATAACCGTTGCCGTTATCATCATAAACATCCACCGGTGAAGAGGAGCATTGTCCGCCGAAGTTTGTATTCCAAACCTCTTCTCCGGAGATTTTGTCATGTGCGACCAGAAATGTCCCGCGGCTGTGGCCGTTGTCGTTTATGACGTTTGAATACGGAACAATAACCAGGTCGCTGATATTATTTTTGCCCAAAGCAGCTGTGCCTCTGATTCCGCCGGCATTATTTCTGAATAAGCATCTGTAACCGCCGGATGTCCATACTCTCTCACCTGTAACTGCATCAATTTTATAAAAATGGACGTTTGTTGTATTATTGTTGCGGCTGCGGGAAAAATGAGCGGCATGTCCGATGTATAAATACATGCGCCCGTTCAGTTCGTCTATTTCAAGCACGGGTGATGCGTCGATATCATCGGGAAGCTCGTTCATCCAGATAACTTCGAATGTATTTATATTAATACAAAACAGATTTCCTGCATTATCGCCGATATACATAAATTCACGCCAGAATGCAGGGCTACTGTCAAATCCGTATTGCGGTGAAAAGGTATCGGGAACAGTCATTGAGTCACCGTAAACCGATCGGAGGCGTGCTGTGCTGTATCTCCATCTGAGCATATCGGTGGGTGAAATTGATGCTATGCCTGTTTGCGGGTCATAGCTTGAATTTAATGAAAACTGATAAATTATATTACTTTCGCTAGGATATGTCACTGTATCGGTGAGAGTATTAACCATGGTCGAACCGCCGAATGCCTGTCTGTTTCTTCTGCGAAACTCGTCATCCTCGCCGTAGTTGAACATTTCTGTTGTGTCTGTTAGGTTATAAATTAAGTTTTGACCATTACCCTCAAGTGAAGCATTGCCCGACCCTACATAAAAAAACGGATAACCTCTCGGGTCAAGAGCGCCTGCACCTCTAAAGGGCCATCTTTCTTCAACTGTGTCACGTGTGGGTCTGCCGTCTTCCAGATCAAGAAAGTGTATTGCGCCGCCCATTGTACCGAAAATTACTTCCTTAAGGTCGGTTTTATCGATTTTCTCTGCGGTTATGTTCATGTTTGATCTTGTTTGTGAATTCCATTTAGCGATAAGCGGTTGGCCTGTCCATCCCATTCCCGCCCAGGCTCTGTCGGGGTTATCCGGTTCAAGGACCTCGGGTAGCTCTGTGAGCCATACAACTTCAAGCTCACCGGATATAAAAGAACCGATTGAGCCGTATGAAGCGGTATCACGGAAATTATTTCCCCTGAAGGTGACAATTCCGTCCACATCTGTGTAATTGTTCGTATCACCGAAGCTGATGCGGTCCTGTCTGTGAAATTCTTCAATAGACAGGTTGTTTAAGAGCATTGAGGTCTGAAGGCCGAAATCCTCGGGGCGTGTTCCGTCAACTGCCTGCGGGTTTGGTATACGCATTGCCGCAGACGGGATTTCTGTCGGGGTAGGTGCGGGAGTTTCTATCGGCTCATCGTTAATTGAATCATCCTGCTGTCTGTCGTTTCGTAAGTCACCGACGAGGAAATTAAGCAGCAGCGCAAGACCGGCTGCTAGAGCAATCACTACCACTGCCGTAACGGATACAAAGATAATAAACTGCTTGCGCAGTTTTCTTTTCTTTTTTTCGGGCGGTCTGTTTCTGCCACTCATAATTAAAACCATCCATTTAAGTTCTGTATTTATTAGTCATTAACTTATTATACTGCTTATTATACTGCGAAAATTATTAAAGAACAAGTAAAAATTACGACATTTCCTTTAATGCGGTGATGATAACATCGCCTGCGACAGCAAGGTCTTCGGCGTTGTACATCAAAACTGCATTATCGGAAAAAAGGATTTGTGCCGACGGCGGGAATTCATCATCGGGCTTCCATAAAACGAACCTGCATTTTATACCGCCCAGAAAATCAAACTCATATGATACATCACCGAGAGTAAGTTTTATACCGTTGATTGCTTGTGCGGTTTTTTCAAAAATCTCCGGCTTAAAGCCAAAGCTGTAAGCGAAGCGTTTTATGCACCGTCCGCTGAAATTATGGTCGTAAACATCACCCCACGGCAGTTCCCGGTATGCTTTAAAGTTTCCTGTTTGGGGTGCGCTGACCCCTTCGGTCAGCACCCTCATTGTCAGCACCTGCATTTGAAAGCTGCAAAGTGTGTTATATGGATATAACAGGTGTACACCAGGGGAGTCTTCCTTGGAAACATCTGCAATTGAAAGCTTAAACTCCGGCCACTCTGCGATAAGAGGGAATCCGAAAACATTAAATGTAAAACACGACTTCTCCGGGTAAAATAATATACCGGTACGCCGGGATGCTTCTTCGGGGTCTATTTTACGAAACCTGTCAAGATGGTATTCAAATGATATTTCCCAATTTTGCTTCATAATAAATTTCGTCCTTTATATATTTGTGCTGTCATTCTGAGGGAAACAGTGTTTCGTCCGTATGAGGGAGAAAGCAGGCGGCGATAAACTCATTCATATAATTAGGTTCGGTGCTGAGGTCAATGTATGTCATGTTTTGTGCGATATTCGTGACTTTACTTTCGGCTTCATCTGATATAAGCATTTGATAAGCACCGTCCTGTGAAGAATTGCCGATGTAACTGTATTTTTTCCGCGGTAGGTCGGGAAGCATTCCGATTCTAATGGCATTTCTTATGTTTATTCCGCTGCCTATACCGCCTGCAATCAACACATCATCTATGTTTGTAGGGGTAAAACCGAGCGGGGTAAGAAGCGACATGATGCCGGAGAAAATCGCCGCTTTTGCACGAATGAAGTTGTCGATATCGGTTTCTGTTATTGATATGTCACTACCGGTTGATGAGTCTTTTGCATATACGAGGATATATCTGCCTGTACCGTAACTGTCGAATTGAACTCGTTTTACGGCGGTGGGGTTTGACTTATCAGCCGGGACTTCCTTTTCGTGAAACTTGCCTTTTCCGTTTATTGCTCCGATGCGGAATAATTCGGCAATAATATCAATCAGACCCGAGCCGCATATTCCTGCAGGTTTTGTACCGCCGATGAGTTTCAGGTTTGGTTCAAGGGTGTCATTATCTATATTGCAAGCTTCTATTGCGCCATCGGATGCCCGCATTCCGCAGCTGATATCTCCGCCTTCGAAAGCCGGACCTGCCGAGCAGGCGCATGCCATAAGAAACTCATTGTTTCCAAAAACTATTTCTCCGTTTGTACCAAGGTCAACAAGCAGACTCATCTCAGGGCGGTCCCAAATCTTCTGTTTTGAAGGTGTTGCGGCTGCAAGGACTCCTGCGGTTATATCGCCGCCGACATAGCTTCCGATGTTCGGAGCAAGTATCATTTTTGCACCGTGGGCAAGGGTTATGCCGATATCTGCTGACATAAATACGGGAAATTCGAGAAATTTCGGCTCGTATGGCGCTAACCGTATCGAATTAGCATCTATTCCGAGCAGAAAATGATTCATGGTGGTATTTGCAGCTACTGTTAGTTTAATTATTTGATTACGTGATATGCCCGCAGACACACATAAGCCGTCAATTAACGGCTCAAGTGTGTCTTTAACAATTGCTTTTTGAAGTCTGTTAATACCATCGGACTTTTGCTGATTAATAATACGGAAAATCACATCAGCACCATAACGGATTTGAGCATTGTATGCGGTTGCTTTTGCACACACTCCGGTGGTATGCAAATCGACAAGTAAGGCAGACACAGTTGTCGTGCCTATATCTACAGCAAGACCAAACATTTAAAATTCAATTTCTGCCATTGCAAGGGCAGGATGGTTCTTGGATTTTAAGAAGTTTACAACTGCATCGGCTTCTGTTGCAATTGTTTCATCACAAATCATGTCTGCAAAATTATCGATTCCGCAAAGGTCTTTTGCGGTTTTATTTAGCCGCTCTGCAATATCATCCTTAAGCTCCTTCGGCATCCAGACGATACGCCCGATTCCGCCTTCTGCTGCAACGAATTTTTTGGATGCAATAAAATGTCTGCCATGCCCCATAAATCCGGGTGTTTGAACTCCGCCGCCGGTTAAGGAAGCAAGTTCACCGAAGGTCATTCCCGAAGGTGTCATCCCTGCGTATTCACGGTTTACTACCACAACACCTTTTGCTTCGGGCAAAATGCCGCAAATACATTCAAAGCAGCCGCAGCTTGTCATCGGGTCCTCAACGAGTGAATAGAGTGTAACGCTCTCGACTGCACCACGGGTAGTCTCTTTGACAGCTTTATTTACTTCGGTGAAAGCACCTGTGCGCTCGTTTGTACAGCCGATTTTTTCAATAGGCTGGCACGGACCGTGCGGTGTGAGTTCTTTTGTTGCTCTTGCATCAAGCCATGAAACGGCTCCGCAAAGACCGAGACGCTCGGGTGTGACAACGCAGACATGTGCAGGCGCAAATGACTGACAGAGAATACATGTGTAATATGTATCGACACTTTCATCCGTCATTGATGCAAGCCTGTCATCACGTGCTCTGTAGCGGGGCATTGCCTGTGTTTCGAGAAGCTGCTGCACTTTGTCCTTTTCGGTTATTAATGTAACCTTGCATTTATCGACGACCGAACCGAACTCATCCATAACCTCGTGATAAATTACTTCACCGAGGTCACGCAGACGAAAACCCTTATTAAATGCATCGGTGTTTACTCTGACACGGAAAAGATTACGCTGTCCTGTGTGCATTACACCCTCTATGTAGTTAAACCAGTGGTGGATTTTACGCTCAATAACAGGCTCAAAGTCTGTATGCATCTTGGCTCCTGCAACCTCGACAAGTATGCCGAGCGGTAATTCTACAGGTGCGCTGCCGTCAATATCAGGACCGATGACTGCAATTGCATCGCCTTCAATTTCAGCGGCATCGCATGAAATAACAAGCTCACATGTAGGATTAGAACCTGAATAAAACTCGGCATGCATATCGGCTTTTCTAATAATTTCGCCTTCAAATGCAGAAGCAAAGCCTACGCAGATGTTGATATCCTTTGCTTTTACTTTTATGTTACGCAGTTCGAGTGAACGCTCGACGATTTTTGAATGGTCGGTAACAGATTCAAGCGCACCGGGAACCTGAAGGTCACCAAGTTCAACATCGACGATTACGGGGAAACCAAGTGCAATCGCACCGGCTCCTGCCGCAACAACGATTTCACTCGGCGGTCCGAATGCGTTGACAAATGCGGGAACACGCTCTTTAGTATATGCAAGCAGACCCGGGAGGTCACCCGGCTGAAGCCCGCCGAATATAAGAGCGGCACGGATTGCGACTGTTACAACATGAATTACTGCAGTGATGCCGTGACCGAGCGGGATTACACGGTAGTCAAGCCCCATTTTTACGCCCGTTTCGGCTGCCTGGTCGATTACATCACCGATGAGAAATGTCAGAAGCCCTTTGATTTGATAATCTTTAACAACCTTTGCAAGGTCTTCCGGATTATCGGCTTTACCCAGAACAACGGCAACACCGGGGATATCGCCTGTTACAAGCGGGACACCAAGCGAGCGGATTACAGAGTCGGGCACAAACCCGATTCCCGGTCCGTCGGCGTAGGGATTTGCATCAATGTAGCCTAAAAGCTCAAGGATTTCGGCACCGACTGCTGTTGCAAGTCCCGCATTGAGCGCATCGCCAAGTTCGGCATTATTTGTAATCAGGCTTTTAAGTACTCCGATACATGCGGGTAAATCCGCAAGTTGCTGTACTTTAACACCCGTTGCTGCATAAATTGCAGGGGAAAAGTATGCTGTGTCGGGGAAGCTCAGTTTTTTCTCTTCGCCGTGCTTTGCAATTGCATCATTAACCGCACCCTCGGCGAGTCCGGCGACGGCATTAGAACCTGCATAAATAAGATCGAATAAATTTGCCATAATCCTTCCTCCAATTATCATTTTAGTTTTTCTGATGTGCCATGCCAGTAGTATATTTTTTTATTTTTCACTCGAAGAAACGTCCTGTTTATACTCGTGCGCCTCCCCCTCGCAGGGATTGTCCCCATCCGTGGGTACGCTTGTCATAAAAAAATATACTACTGCCATGCCACATATAAGTTACAACTTCAATTCAGTAATTATATTTTTTACTGCAACTTTTATGGGGCTGTCTGAGGGGATATCTGCTACCGGTCGGCCTTCGGAGTCGTAGTCGTAGACTGTGTTGTCTTGAGGGATGGTTGCAAGCAGGTCGAGGTTTTGGGATTTGATTTCTTCGAGAACGCCGGGGGCAAGCTCGCTGCTTGGGGTTCTGTTTACAACCAGTTTTAGAACAGAGGGTTTGAGCTTAAGCTCGTCAACAAGGATTGCTGCACGGCCTGCTGCCTGTATACCTCGGCGGGAGCAATCGCTGACGAGAATAAGTGTATCAACCTTCGGCAGTGTGCCGCGGCTGATGTGTTCGAGTCCTGCTTCGTTATCGATAACGATGTGGGTATATGCGTTTGAATATTTATCAATTTGCTTTCGTAAAATGCCGTTAATAAAGCAATAACAACCTTCTCCCTGGGTTCTTCCCATAACGAGCAGGTCGAAGCTGTCTTCCTCGGCGAGAGCATCGCCGAACATAAAATCCATGTATTCCTGTTTTGTCATTCCGCCCGGGGCGTTTTCGCCTGTGGTGGTTTTCAGGACCTCCTCGCGGATTTCGCCGAGAGACTTCGGAGCGTCAACTCCGAGAACCTCGTTTAAGTTTGAGTTTGGGTCGGCGTCAACAGCAAGCACACGGCAATTTTCGATTGAAGAAAGATGCCTGATGATCATACCGCAAAGGGTTGTTTTCCCCGTGCCGCCTTTTCCTGCAACAGCAATTATTTTTGGCACTTGCTTCCTCCCGAAAATGTATTATTAATACAAATAAACTGTACTATATACTCACTTAAAATGCAAGATAATTTAATGGTTGATGATTGATAATAAGTAATATATAATTTGCATATAAAAACTAATAAATCACGGAGGTAACAATTAATGGGATTTAAGCGGGAGCCTCAGGTTTTTTCCGGCAGTATAAACGCAGTAGAAATAGGTGCCGGAGAGAATAAAATCACAATCGGCGGGGAGAATGTTCTCCCTTTGTATTCCTTTGATGCTCCGATTGAAAACCGCCCGAAAATCGGAGTTGCTGTTTCAGACATGGGATATATAAAAGGAATCCCCGGTTTTGACGCATTTTATAACGGTGCGGATACGGTTTTAGAAATGGCAAAGCGTGCAGATGCAATGCCCGGGGCAGATTTTCTGGTGCTGTGTCTTGACAGCGCACATCCGAACAACGGGGATAAATCTGTTGAGGAATGTGTTGCACTTGTCAAAGAAGTGATTTCTGCAGTCGATATACCTGTTGTTGTAGAAGGGAGCCGTCATCTTGAAAAAGACGGAAAACTTCTTGAAAAGGTTGCAGAGGCAACACAAGGAAATAATATCCTTATTTTATCCGCACATGAAGAAAACTATAAATCCGTTGCAGCCGCAGCCGCTTTGGTTTATGACCATAACATATCAGCGGAGTCGGCTGTTGATATCAACCTTGCAAAGCAACTCAATGTGCTGATAAATGTCCTCGGCATCAAATCTGAGAAGATGGTTATGAACCTCGGCTCTGCTGCAGGCGGATACGGGTTTGAATATATCGCCTCTACGATTGAAAGAGTCAAGCTTGCGGCACTTTCACAAAATGACGCAATGCTTAAGATGCCGATAATAACGCCTGTTTCATCGGAAACATGGGCTGTCAAGGAGTCAATCGCAAGCGAGGAAGATTATCCCGAGTGGGGAAGCCTTGAGGAGCGTGGCGTAAATATGGAAATATCAACTGCAGCGGCGTGTCTTGCGGCAGGCTCAAATGCAGTTATTCTCAGTCATCCCGAGTCGGTTAAAACCGTATCGGAAATGATTGGCTTATTGGTTTAGGAGGTGAGTGACGATGGCATTAAAAGGACTTGATATTTTTAAACTTACCCCCAAAACAAACTGCAAAGATTGCGGCAATGCAACATGCATGGCGTTTTCAATGAAGGTTGCACAAGGAGCTATTGAACTTGCCAAATGTCCGCACTTAAGCGAAGAAGCACTTGCAACACTTGGAGATGCGACTGCACCACCGATGGCAAAAATAACACTTGGAGCCGATGATTCGCTTGTACTCGGCGGCGAAACAGTGCTTTTCAGGCATGATAAAACCTTTGTTTCAAAAAACTTGTATGCAGTTTCGGTTTGCGCAGGCTGTTATGACGAAAAGATAACAGCAATTGAAAAAGTGGATTATGACAGGCTCGGCGAGCGCATGTACGTTGAAATGCTGAATATTATATACGACCCGGGAAAACCCGGTGCATCGGACAAAGAGTCATATATTGAGCTTGTTAAAAAAGCGGCTTCAAAAAACCGCGGGTTGATACTTGATTGCAAGGATGCCGATGTTGCAAAGGAAGTACTTGAGGTTTGTGCAGCGACAAAGCCGTTACTCAACGGAGCAGATGCGTCGAACTACGAAGCGATGAACAAGCTTGCAGTTGAGTTCGGTGTTGCTTTGGGTGTTTCGGGTGATAATTTAGACGAATTATATGACACAGCTTCGGCACTTGAAAAGCTGGGAAATAAAAATCTTGTTCTTGATGTCGGCTGTGTTTCGGTTAAAGACGCTTTTGAAGGAGCGGTTCAAATCAGGCGGGGTGCATTAAAGGACGGCAACCGCACATTCGGTTATCCGTCAATTGTAAATGTCGGAAAGCTTGCACCCGGCAATAAATACATGCAAACTGCACTTGCGTCATTATTTACGTTAAAATACGGCTCTATTATTATCATGGAAGAAATGACATTCCCGCAAGCCCTGCCTCTGTATGGCTTACGGCAGAATATTTTCACCGACCCGCAAAAACCGATGAAAGTCGAGCCGGGAATATATCCGCTGAACGGTGCGGATGAAAACTCCATTTGTGTAACAACGGTCGACTTTGCCCTTACATACTTTGTAGTCAGCGGCGAGCTCGAACGCTCGGGAGTACCGATGAACCTGTTGATTTCCGATGCAGGAGGCTACTCCGTACTCACCGCCTGGGCAGCAGGCAAGCTCTCAGCTTCCTCCCTCGCAAAATTCTTTAAGGAATTCGACGTTGAAACCAAAATAAAAAACCGCACCCTCGTAATCCCCGGCAAAGTAGCCGTCCTAAAAGGCGAAATAGAAGAATCCCTCCCCGGCTGGAAAGTCATCGTCGCCCCCGGCGAAGCCATCGAAGCCGTGAAATTTTTCAAGGAAAAATTTTAAGGAATCTTTTAAATAATCAAAATATTATGACCGTCCCCCTGACAACTATAATAACGCTCATTGCGGGTGCAACAATTGTTTTGGGAACGGTCATAGGCATGCTGTTTACAAAATTTTTGGGTTAACGGAACAGGGAAAAATACCGGTTGTCAAGTTATCCCACTCTAATAAAGTTAAATCAATTAGATAACTGTCGGGAAACTTGTCCATGTTATTTTTCACAGCTTGGTTTATATGCTTAGTCTCCACCCCATATAAACCCGCAACATCTCTGTCCAACAACACACGCTCACCCCGGATTTCTCTACTTTTCAATTAATACATAATTGCCGTGTTTATCAAAGTAGTTAGTGTATTTACTCGTTGAACTGGCACCAGTAGGGAGAATAAGTGACTCTGTAAACTCAATTACATTATCTGTTCTCTTAACCTCATAATTCCAATTATTAAGTGTGTTTAACCCAAGCAGCATACGCTTTTTTACAGGAGTACCGGAAAGTGGAGCAGCAAAGAC
>Ga0123356_10002825_pt1 | contig 18370 bp, 17 predicted proteins | sample TergutEmb28metaG_2_FD_92546 | JGI IMG/M metagenome (GOLD analysis project Ga0123356, IMG submission 92546) | Embiratermes neotenicus P3 segment gut microbial communities from Petit-Saut dam, French Guiana - Emb289 P3 | ecosystem: Host-associated > Arthropoda: Insects > Digestive system > Gut ...
AATTTGACGAGTGGCTGGGCGTGCCTGGGAAGACCGTCTCGCAAGGCAGGTACTGGTGGTACCTGCCGCGAGACGGGCGAACCCAGGTGCGTCCAGACGCCGTCAAAGCCGCAGATAATTTCCAGACGGACCCTAAACCGCCCGGCCCTGCGCGTCTGCCACTCTTGGGTTGAGGCTCGTAGAACCTCTTACCAACCTCTCAATAACGGCGCCTAGCCTCGGTGCCGGATATCCATGAGCGGACCCAAGCACCTGTGGTCGGGCGACTGGGAGCGGGAATCGGCCAGCGCCGCCCGCAACCGCGCCGAACCCGCGCCAGCGACCGACGAACCCGAAGTCGAACCGATCGAACGGCCGCCCCGGCGGCGGCGCCCCAGCGTCCGGATGCTGGCGATCGCCGCGGTTACGGCGATCGCCGTGGCGGCGGTCGGGGTCGTGCTCGCGAACGTGTTCAGCCCTTCCTCGAAGCCCAGGCACAAGCCGGAGCCGATCGGATCGGTGGCGCCGTTCCCCTCCAAGACGGCTCCCGGTGTTCAGAACCGCACGACTCCGAACGGATCGACCGGGCCGGGCGCCCATACGCAGACCGTCCCGCCGGCGCCGGCAACGCCGCCGACAGGGGGCGGCAGCCAGATCGGACCCGGCGGCAGCCAGACCACGCCGGGTGGCGGCCAGTCATCGCCGGGCGGCGGCCAGTCAGCACCCGGCGGCGGTCAGTCGGCCCCGGGCGGCGGCGTCACGCCGAATCCGGCCGGCGGCCAGGGTCAGCCCCCAACCCCTCAGTTCGCCAACCAGCCGACGGTGCAGTGGCTCGGGATGCAGATCATCACCAGCCCAACCGGCGCGGTCGTCAACACGGTCCAGATCGGCAGCGAGGGCGACACCGCCGGGTTTGAGCCCGGCGACGTGATCGCCGCCGTCGCGGGCGCGCAGATCAACAGCGCCCGGCAGATCCGGGCCGCCGTGGCGCGCGTTTCCGTAGGCGGCCACGTGGCGGTCGAGATCGCCCGTGGCTCGACGCTGATCACGCTGCCGGTGACGATGGTGGACCGGCCGATCATCCAGCCGTGAGCTTCGCTTCGCCGTGGGTCCTGCTCGGGCTGCTCGCGCTCCCGGCGCTGGCCGCGTGGTACGTGCGCGAGGCCCGGCGACGCACGGCGGCGGCGGAGGCGTTCGTCACGCAGCCGCTGACACCGTCCGTCGCCCCGCGGCGTCCCGGGTGGCGACGGCACGCGCCCTACGTCGTGCTCGCGGTCGCGCTGGCGGCGCTGATCATCGCGGCGGCCCGGCCGCAGCGATCGGTCGCGGTGCCGCTGGAGCGCGGGACGGTGATGCTCGCCAACGACGTCAGCGACTCGATGACCTCGACCGACGTGCACCCGTCGCGTCTGGGAGCGGCCCAGCGGGCCGCCCTCGCCTTCCTGCACGGGGTTCCCCGGACGATCGAGGTCGGCTCGATCGAGTTCGCGCGGCGGCCGGCGCTGCTGCAGTCGCCGACGACCGACCACACGCTCGTCGCGAACGCCGTCGAGCAGCTGCAGCCCGGCGGCGGCGGCACGGCGATCGGCGAGGCGCTGCAGGTCGCGTTGACGGCGATCCGGGGCGTTCACAAGGTCGACGGCAGGCGCCCGCCGGGCTCGATCGTGCTGATCTCCGACGGCGCCTCGAATGTCGGGATCGCACCCGAATTGGTCGCGGCACAGGCCCGGCGCGAGCACGTCAAGATCTACACGATCTCGGTTGGGACCGCGGGCGGGACGATGGCAAGCCAGGCAGGCGGCCGGACCGTCGACACGCCCGTTCCCGTCGACCCGACCGAGCTGCGCCAGATCGCCGCGATCTCCGGCGGGCACGCCTACAGGGCGGCCGACACCGATCAGGTCAAGGGGGCGTACGCGCACCTGGCCGCCCAGCTCGGCCACAAACGCGCGCAGCAGCAGCTGGTCGCCGGCGTCACCGGCGGCGGACTGGTGCTGCTGCTGATCGGTAGCGCGCTGTCGCTGCGCTGGTTCGCCCGGATCGCATGAGTTTGAAAACAACGGAGGATGAATGACTGAAATCGAACAGGTCCACAGCTCGCGCGCCGAGGCTCGCGCGACCCTGCAGGAGGCGCTGAGCGAGATCAAACGCGTGATCGTCGGCCAGGACGCGATGCTCGAGCGGCTGCTGGTCAGCCTCCTGGCCGGCGGCCACGTGCTGCTGGAGGGGGTTCCCGGCCTCGCCAAGACACTGACGGTGAAGACCCTCGCGTCGGTGCTCGGCGGCAGCTACGGGCGGATCCAGTTCACGCCCGACCTGGTCCCGGCCGACCTCGTCGGGACCCGCGTGTGGCGGCCCGACACCGCCACCTTCGACACCGAGCTCGGCCCGGTGTTCCACAACTTCGTGCTCGCCGACGAGATCAACCGGGCCCCCGCCAAGGTCCAGTCGGCGCTGCTCGAGGTGATGCAGGAGGAGCAGGTCACGATCGGGGGGACCAGCTACGCCGTCCCGCTCCCGTTCATCGTGATGGCGACCCAGAACCCGATCGAGTCGGAGGGCACCTACCCGCTGCCCGAGGCGCAGGTCGACCGCTTCCTGATGAAGATCATCGTCGACTATCCGTCGCTCGGCGAGGAGGCCGCGGTCGTCGGGCGCAGCCTGGTGGCGCCGGTCGAGGTCCGCGAGTGCCTCGCCCTCGCCGATCTCGAGCGCCACGGCCGGACCGCCGCGTCGATCGCCGCGGACCGCGAGATCATCGCCTACTCGGTGGCGCTCGCCGACGCCACCCGCCACCCGGCCAAGTACGGCCTCGGCGATCTGGCGGGGATGATCGAGTTCGGCGCGAGTCCGCGCGGCCCGATCGGCCTCGTCCAGGCGGCGCGAGTGCTGGCGCTGCTGCGGGGACGAGGCAGCGTCCAGTCGCAGGACATCCGTGATCTGGCGCCAGACGTGCTGCGCCACCGGGTCGTCCTGTCATATGACGCGCTGAGCGACGGGGTCACGGTCGACCAGCTGCTCGAACGGATCCTCGCCGCGGTCCAGGCGCCGGGCGCCGGCCGCCTGATCGGCGCGGACCCCTCCGAGGAGGAGACGAAGCCGTTTCGCGTCGGCGAGGCCCATGCCTCGTGACCTCGTGACCTGGTGACCTGGTGACCGACGCCGTTACCGAATCGTCGCTGCGCCCGCCGGACGCGCGCCAGGGGCCAGGCCCGATGCCGAGCGCGATGGTCGACGCGCTCGACCCGGCACTAAACCGCCTGATCTCCAAGAGGCTGCCGGGCAGCAGGGCCGCGACCGGCATCGGGTCCGGGATCGAGCTCGCCCAGCTGCGGCCGTACGAGGCCGGCGATGACGTCCGCTACCTCGATCCCGCCGCCAGCGCCCGGACCGGCACTCCGCACATCCGCCTGCACGTCCCCGAGCGGGCGCTGACCACCTGGATCGTCCTCGACCTGTCCCCCTCGATGGCGTTCGGGACCGCGCAGCGGCTGAAGGCCGACGTCGCCGAGGGCGCCGCGCTCGTGTTCGGCCGGCTCGGGATCCGCCGCGCCGGCAGCCTCGGCGTCGTCGCCTTCGGGACCGGCGGCACGGATCGCCCGAGGGTGCTGGCGCCGCGTGGCGCCAGGCCGGCGATGATCGCGCTTCGCAAGCTGCTGGCCGAGGGGGTCGCCGCGGACGGGCGCTCCGACCCGGGCGCGCTCGCCGACGCTCTCGGCCTGACGCTGCGGCTCGCGACCCAGCCGGGGCTGGTCGTCGTGATCTCCGACTTCCGCGACCAGCAGCGCTGGGAGCGCCCGCTCGGGGCGCTGCGGCTCCGGCACGCGACGCTGGCGATCGAGATCGCCGACCCCCGCGAGGCCGAGCTGCCCGCCGTCGGACCGCTGGCACTGGTCGACCCCGAGACCGGTGAGCTGGTGCGGGTCAACAGCTCACGCAGGCAGATACGGGAGCGCTTCGCGGCGCTCGAGCGCGAGCGCCGCGGCGCCGTGGCCGCGGAAATCCGCCGGCTGCGCGTCGATCACCTCGTCCTCGCCACCGACCAGGACTGGCTGGCCGAGTTCGGGCGCCGGATCCGATGAGCTTCGCCGACCCGATCTGGCTGGTCGCCCTGCTGCTGGTCCCGCTGGTCCTGCTGTGGCAGTGGCGCGCCCGCCGCCGGGCCGCCCGGTACGCGGTCCGGTTCACGGCGGTCAGCAGCGTTCGGGACGCCGTGCAGGCGGGCGGCCAGTGGGCGGCGCGAGGCGCCGTCATCGCGGTGGTCGCGGCGATCGCCGCCGCCGCGGTCGCGCTGGCGCGCCCGCGGGTACCCCATCGGGTGCCGATCGGGGAGGCGACGGTGATGCTCGTGCTCGACTGCTCGGGCTCGATGGCCTCCACCGACGTTCAACCGACCCGGATCCAGGCGGCGGCCAGGGCCGCCAACTCGTTCATCGACCAGCTGCCGCCGACCGCGCGCGTCGGCGCGATCGCCTTCTCCAATTTCGTGCAGGCGGTCCAGCAGCCCGTCACCAACCACCAAGCCGCCCGGAGCTTGATCGAGTCTCAGGTCGCCAACGGCGGGACCGCCACCGGGCCGGCGCTGCAGACGGCGCTTCAGCTCCTGCACGGAAGCGCGCGCCATCACCCGCCGTCGGCGATCGTCTTGCTGTCGGATGGCGCCGCCAACCAGGGTGTCAGCCCCGTGGTCCCCGCCGCGCAGGCCAAGCAGGAGCGGATCCCGATCTATACGGTGGCGCTCGGGACGCCGGGCGGGACGCTCAACCAGGGGCCGTTCGCGCAGCCGGTCCCGGTACCGCCGGACCCGCAGCTGATGCACCAGATCGCCAGGCTGTCGGGCGCCCGCTCGTTCGATGCCCAGACCACCGACCAGCTCTCGTCGATCTACCAGTCGCTCGGCAAGCAGCTCAGCACGGTCCGGAGCAATCGCGACATCACCCCGGAGATCGCGCTGCTCGCCGCCGTGTTGCTGCTGGTGGCGGTCGGCACCTCGGCTCGCACCGCCGTCCGCCTACCCTGACGGCCGCCGGTCGGGTACGGTGCGAAGCTGATGACGGCAACCGGCGTTCGCACGCTCGGGAACTACGTGAACGGCGGCTGGGTGCCGGCCGCCGATCCGACCGCCGCGCTCGATGTCGTAAATCCGGCGTCGGGCGAGGTGCTGGCGCGGGTGCCGCTGTCGGGCGCCGCCGACCTCGACGCGGCCGTGCGCGCGGCGCGCGCGGCGCTCCCCGCCTGGCGGCAGGTATCGGTGATCGCCCGGTCCCGGAAGCTGTTCGAGCTGCGCGAGCGGTTGGTGGCGCGTCGCGAGGAGCTGGCCAGGTCGGTCACGGTCGAGATGGGCAAGACGATCGGCGACGCCCGGGCGGAGGTCGCCCGGATGGTCGAGATGGTCGAGGCTGCATGCGCGATCCCGACGACGATGCAGGGCCGGATTCTGGAGGACGTCTCGCTCGGGATCGACGCGCTCACGATCCGCCAGCCGGTCGGGGTCTGCGCGGCGATCGTGCCCTTCAATTTCCCCGCGATGGTGCCGTTCTGGTTCCTGCCGTTCGCGATCGCGTGCGGAAACACGTTCGTGCTCAAGCCCTCGGAGCAGGTCCCGATCACGCAGCAGACCGTGTTCGAGGAGCTCCATGCCCTGGGGCTCCCTCCGGGCGTCGTGAACCTCGTCAACGGCGGCCGCGACGTGGTCGAGGCGATCCTCGGGCACCCGGGGATCGATGCCGTTTCGTTCGTCGGCTCGGCGCCGGTCGCCAGGCTTGTCTACGAACGCGCGGCGAGCGCCGGCAAGCGGGTGCAGGCCCTCGGCGGCGCCAAGAACCACATGGTCGTGATGCCCGACGCCGTCGTCGAGAAGACGGTCGAGGGGATCATCGGCTCCGCGTTCGGCGCCGCCGGCCAGCGGTGCATGGCGGGCTCGGTCGTCGTCACCGTCGGCGACGCCCACGAGCAGCTGGTCGGGCCGCTGGTGACGGCGAGCGGTTTATTGCGGGTCGGTGACGGCCTCGACGAGCAGGTCGACGTTGGCCCGGTGATCTCTTGTGCGGCCAGGGACCGGATCGACGGCTGGATCGAGCGCGCCGTCGCCGCCGGCGCGCGACTCGTGCTCGACGGCCGCTCGCCCCCCGGCGAGGGCCTGTCGCCCGACGGTGCCTACACCGGCCCGACGATCCTCGACGGGGTCACCCCCGATATGGAGATCGCCCAGGAGGAGGTGTTCGGCCCGGTGCTCTGCGTGATCGCGGTCGAGTCGCTGGATCAGGCGATCGAGGCCGTCAACTCGAGCCGGTTCGGCAATGGGACCTCGATCTTCACCGAGTCGGGCGCGTCCGTGCGCCGCTACCAGCACGAGGTCCAGGCCGGGATGGTCGGCGTCAACATCGGCGTCGCCGCGCCGGTGGCGTTCTTCCCGTTCTCCGGCTGGAAGGACAGCTTCCTGGGCGACCTCCACGCCCACGGCCCCGACGCGGTCGACTTCTACACCCGCAAGAAGACCGTGACGAGCCGCTACTTCTCCGACGGGCAGGGCAGCGGGCCGTACTTCGTCGAACGCTGATCGTTCTAGGCCGTGACCGCCGAGAGCGTCGCGACCCCCGCGAAGATCACGGCGATCCCCAGCAGCTGGATGACCCGGAGCCGCTCCCTGAACAGAATCCGCCCGATGCCGGCGCTGATCGCGCCGGTCAGGCTCGCGAGCACCGCCGCGACCGCGATGTCGTGGCGGGCGCCGAGGGCGTAGGAGACGAAGCCGCCGACCTCGCACAGCCCGCCGGCGACGACCAGGTGGGCGGCGTCACGGGTGCAGCGGAGCTTCCGCTGCAGCGCCAGCGGGATCGTCAAGACGAGCACGCCGATCAGCCGCGGCGGCAGCACCGCCCACGCCAGCGGCAGCACGTTCCCGGCCTTCGCGGTGCCGAACAGACTGGCCCCGAAGGAGGTCGCGGCGAGCACCGCCCACGCCGCGGCCCGGCGGTCGGCATGGCCACGTGGCGTCGCCACGGCGGTGCCGAGAGACGGATCGGCGGCCGGCGGCTCGGACGACGTTCGCAGCACCGGACGGGCGGTCGCGGTCATCATCACGCCGATCACGGTGACCGTCAGCGCCGCCGCGTCGACCGCGGTGACGGTTTGACCCGCGGCGATCGAGATCAGTGCCGCGATCCCGCCCTCTGCTCCGACGATCGGCATCACGACCCCGAGCTGACCGATCCGCACCGCGTGGTAGACGATCAGCAGGCCGCCGACGTTACCCGCGCCGCCGAGCAGCAGCCAGCCGGCGGCAGCCGCCGACAGGTGGACGTCGGTGTACCACGGGACCACGAACGCCAGCACGACCAGGCCGACCAGCATCACCCAGGCGAGCGTCGTCGTCGGCCCCAGCTTCCGCGCCGCGCGCGAAGAGAAGCCGGCTGTGCCGACGGACCAGATGACGGCGGCGCCGAGACCGCCCAGCACCGCCAGCATCCGCGGTCGCCGGGAGGCCTACCGCGAGCGCGACGACAGAACCACGTGCATCCATCACACGCTAGCCGGTGGTGGCGGGGTGCTCAGGAGCTCTCGACCACGAAGCGGCCCTCCATGCCCTGCATCGCATGGGTGGGGAACGCGCAAAAGTAGTGGTAGGTGCCGGGTGCGGGCGCCTGGAAGGCGATCGTTTCGGCCTGCTGCCCGGCTGCTGTTGGATCCCCGAGCGGGCGCCCGCCGGCGATCGTCGCCCCGGCACCGGCGGGGTCCGGACCTCGCGCGAGCAACCACATGTGCGCCATGTCGTTGTCGCCGTTGATGAACCGCACCGTCACCTCGGCGCCGTTCGGGACAGTGATCGTCGGGTCTGTCATCCCCGCGATCCGGAAGTGCATGTCGTCGCCGGGAGGGCTTGCGAGCGCGACGAAGCGCACGTCGCTCGTCGTGAACCGCAGGCTGTTGCTGGAACGCTCGACCGCCGCGCCGGCCGGTACCTGGGCCGCCAGGCGCTGCGCACGCGCCAGCGGAATCGCCGTATCGCCGTTCCCGCGCATCGCCTCGCCCGCATAGAACGCCGCCGGGTCGGTTGTCGCCGCGGGGTCGCCTGCCGCTGCGGGGTAGCTCGGCGCCCCGCTCGGGCTCGAGGGCGTTGGCCGAGCCGGCTGCGATGTCGGCGCGCGCCGCGCCGCCCGAGCGCTCGGCCCGTTGTCTTTGAGGGCACCGGTCGCGAGCGCGCCGAGGGCGCCCCCGGCGCCGGCCGCGACCAGTACCGCCGCCAGCAGCATGCCGAGCAGGCGCCGACCGCGATTAGAATGGGCGTCTGTCCTCATGTCTCAGATTAGTCTAGATAGATCAATTGATTTCGTCAAGTCGGCGTCATCGGGGGAGCCGTGAACCACAATCGCCTGTTCGTGCTCGCCTCACTCGCCGCCCGCGGCCCGATGCACGGCCACGGCATCCGACGCCAGGCCCGCGAGGACCGTACGGAGCTGTGGTCAGAGGTACGGCCCGGATCGCTCTACCCCGCGATCCATCGCCTCGCCACCGAGGGCCTGATCGCGCCTGTGAGGACCGAGCAGCCCGGCAAGCGTCCGGCCAGGACCGTGTACGAGCTCACCGACGAGGGCAGGCGCGAGCTGACGCTGCTGTGGGAGGAGGCCTTCAACGACGAGCTGAAACCCGAGGCGATCGACCTCGCGATCTCGCACGCCGAGTTGTTCCCGCTCGACCGCGTGATCGCCCGGCTCGAGGACCGTCGCGCAGCGGCCGCCACCGAGGAGGCGATGCTGAGGCGGCTGCACGTCGTCGCCGAGCCACACCTATCGATGTGGGAGCAGGCCGGCTTCGATCACAAGCTGATGCGCCTGCAGACCGAGATCAACTGGCTCGACGGACTCCTCGATCAGGCGCGTTCGCTTCAGGACTCAAGCGCGCGGTAGAACCGCGACAGATAGTCGACCCCCGACCAGGCGGTGACGACCGCGGCGATCACCATCAACCACTGATCCAGGAACGCGCCACCGATCACCACATTCGGGCGCAGGGTCGCGAGCGCGATCGCGACGAACTGGACCGTCGCCTTCCACTTGCCCAGCATCGAGGTTTCGAAGTTGCGGCCGCCCGACGCGACGGCGGCGCGCAGGCCGAGGATCGCGAACTCGCGGCCGATGATCACCAGCGCAACCCACGGCGAGGCCCGCTGCACCGACACCAGGCCGATCAGCGCGGTCGTGACCAGGAGCTTGTCGGCGGTCGTGTCGAGGAACGCGCCGAGCCTGGTCGTTACCCCCCAGCGGCGCGCCAGACGGCCGTCGATCCAGTCGGTCGCGGCGGCGCAGAGGAACACGATCGCTGCCGCCGTATAGCTGTGGTCCAGCAGCAACGCCAGGATCACCGGGGAGACGACGATCCTCAAGCCGGTGGCGATCGCGAGCGCACGGGATGATCTGAGCGCACTCATCGCTCAGAGCAGTTTGAGCGCGAGCGCGCGGGCGGCGTCGGCATCGTCGGTCTCGAGCGCCGCCAGCGCCGCCGCCCGCGCGCTCGCGAGCTCCACCTCTCGCAGCGCCGCCTTCGCCTCTGGGATCAGCGCGGCCGCCATGCTCAGCTCGGTGACGCCGAGCCCGGCCAGGAGCACCGCCGCCGCGGGGTCGCCCGCCAGTTCACCGCAGACGCCGACCCAGCGGCCGTGGGCACCCGCCGCCTCGACCGTCGCCCGGACGAGTCGCAGCACCGCCGGCTGCGGCCCCGACAGCAGTGGCGCCAGACGCGCGTCGCCGCGCTCGGCGGCCATCGTGTACTGGGTCAGGTCGTTGGTCCCGACCGAGAAGAAGTCGACGTGCGGCGCCAGCCGGGCCGCGGTCAGCGCCGCCGCCGGCACCTCGACCATGATCCCGAGCTCCATCGGCACCTCGACGGCGGTGTCGGCGCGGGCTTGCGCCAGCACCTCGCGCGCCGCCACGATCTCGGCCAGGGTCGCGACCATCGGCAGCATCGTCTTGACCGGGTGCTCGGCCGCGACCCGGAGGATCGCCCGGAACTGGGTGGCGAGCAGGTCGCGTCGCCGCAGTCCGACCCGGATCCCGCGAACCCCGAGGAACGGGTTGGCCTCCGGCGGCATCGGCAGCCCCGGCAGCGGCTTGTCGGCGCCCGCGTCCAGCGTCCGCACCACCAGCGGGCGTCCGCCGAGCGCCGCGGCGATCTGGCGCAGCGTCTCGGCCTGTTCGTCCTCCTCGGGCAGCTGCTCGCGATCGAGAAACAGGAACTCGGTCCGCAGCAGCCCGACGCCCTCGGCGCCGAGCTCGACCGCCGGGGCGGCCTCGCCGGCCGAGCCGAGGTTGGCGAACACCTCGATCCGGGCGCCGTCCCGGCTGGCGCCCGGCTCGTGCGCCCGCGCCCGCGCCGCCGCTGCCCGCTGTTGCCGGCGGTCGCGGCGCTCCCGCGCCTGGTCGAGGTCCGCGGCCGGCGGGTCGACCTGAACCGTCCCCGCCGCGCCGTCGACCAGCAGCACCGCGCCGGCGGGGATCGCCAGCGCCGCCTCGCCGACGCCGACGACCGCCGGCAGGCCGAGCGAGCGGGCGATGATCGCCGTGTGGGCGGTGGCGGAGCCGCGCGCCGTCACCAGCCCGGTCACGAGCGCCGGGTCGAGCGCGGCCGTGTCCGCCGGCGTCAACTCGTCCCCGACCACGATGCCGTGCGGGGCGTCGGAGTCGGCGGCGGCGCCGGTCAGCGCGACGACGGCCCTGCGGCCGACGTCGAGCACGTCGATCGCGCGCTGCGCGAGCAGCGGGTCGGGAAGCGCCCGGTAGACGCCCGCGAGATGCTCGGCGGCGTCGTGGATCGCCCGCTCCGCGGTCGCGCCGCCGGCGACCGCGGCCCGCGCCGGGTCGAGCAGCGCCTCGTCGTCCAGCAGCGCCAGGTGGGCGTCGAAGATCGACGCCTCGGGCGCTCCCGCCCGCTCCGCCACCGCCGCGCGATCGCGCTGCACCGCCGCCCGCGCGGCGGCCAGGCCGCGTTCGAGCAGAGCAAGCTCGTCGTCCGCCGACGCCCGCGGACGCTCCGGTGGCGGTCCGGGGTCGCCGCCGAGGATGAACGCGGCCCCGATCGCGACGCCGCCGGAGGCGGCGATCCCGGTGAGGACTCCATCCGCGTTGGAAGTTAAGCCGCCTATGACCGGCTTAACTTCCAACGCACCCATGGTCGCGGCGGTGGCGGCGCGCGCCAACCCGTCGCCGAAACCGCCCTCGGCCAACCCTCGCAGCGCCGCGACCACCGACGCCGCCTCCCGCCCCCACGCGTTCACCACCAGCGTGTCGCCGCGCCGCGCACCCAGCGACACCAGATTCGTGAGGCTGCGAGCGCCCACCGGCGGCCCGCCGCCGAGCTTGCCGACCCGGACCTCTGCGTCAAACCCGCGCACGATCTCGACGAACCGCGCGGCGGGCCGGGCGTGCAGCCCGATCTCGTTGTCGACACGAAGCTCGGCGGTCGCATCCGGAGTGCGCTCGTCGTCCTCCCCGGCCGCCGGCTGCTCGCCGACCTGCGCCGTTTTCATCGCCAGCGCGCGGCGCGCTTCGGCGGCCACCTCCTCGAGCGTCGCGCCGCCGCTGGCGGCCACCGCCGCGGCGACCGCGCCCTCGACCAGCGGCGCGTCGCTGAGCCGCACCGGCCCGCCGGCGCCATTGAGCAACTCGACCGCGAACTCGGCGCTGATCAGCGCGCTGCCGAGGTCCATCACCACGAGCACGCCATCCGGCGACATCGCCCGTTCGATCGCCGCCCGGACCCGCTCGGCGTCGGTGCCGAGGACGTCCGGCTGCTCGAGCCCCCCGGCCGCCTCGATCGCGAGCTCGGGGCTGGCCATCTCGCCGGCCAGTCTGACGACGCCCTCGGCGAGCGCGTCGCTGTGGGAGACGACGACGATCCCAACCATCAGAGCGCTCAGCCCGAGTCCCGGCTGTCCAGGCCGTAGGCGCGGTACAGATAGTCGATCGGGTGCACCGCCGGCCGGCCGGTCCCGTGCGTGATCTGCCACCGGCATGTGTCGCTGTCGCAGGCGACCGCCAGGGCGCCTGAGCCCTGCACCTGGTCGAACAGGTCTCGCCCGACCGCCATCGCGATCTCGTATTTCTCCGCCTTCAGGCCGTAGGTCCCGGCGATCCCGCAGCAGCGGGCGGTCAGCTCGCGGACCTCGAGCTCCGGGACCAGCGCCAGCAGGTCCAGCGCTGGCTTGCCGATCCAGTGGCCCTGCTGCTGGCACGGCGCGTGGTAGGCGACGGTCTCCGGGATTGCCGACAGGTCGGTTCTCAGCTCGCCACGGTCGTGCAGCTCGAGCAGCAGCTCGCAGACGTCGTAGGTCCGCTCGGAAACCAGTCGCAGGGCCGGATCGTCCTCGAGCCCGAGGATCTCCCGCGCCTCGCGCTTGAGCATCAGCGTGCAGCTGGTCGCATTGCCGACGATGATCGTGTCGGCGTCGGTCAGCTGCGCCGCCAGCGACCGCGCCAGCGCCAGCACCACCCTCCGGGCCTCGTCGAACAGCCCGCTCGACTGCAGCGGCAGCCCGCAACAGTCCTGCTTGGGGACGACGACCTCGAAGCCGTTGTGCTCGAGCACGGCGACCACCCGCTCGCCCTCCCACGGCTCGTAGTACTCGGTGCCGCACCCGTGGAAGTAGACGACCCGGCGCCCGGTCGGAGGACTCACCCGCCCGCTGGCCCAGCGCGAGAATCGCCGGCCGGCGAATCGTGGCGCCGGCGCGTCCCGGTGCACGCGGAGCGTCCGCTCAGCCAACACCCGAGCCGGCTTGAAGCCCACCGACCAGTTCGCGAGCGCCGCCACCGGCGTGCCGGCGCGACCCAGCCAGGTCGGCCGGGTGACGATCCGGTCGCGCAGCGACACACCCCGCTGGCGCTTGAGCTCGGCGCGCGCCTGAGCGTTGATCTCGGCGATCCTGACCCCCTGTGGGCATACCTGCGAGCAGATCCCGCAGCCCGAGCAGTAGTCGACCGAGTCGTCGACCGTCGACTGATCCGACACCCGGTAGCGCTCCGCCTGCGGACCCGCGTACTTTGGCCCGGGGAACAGCGGCGTCACGTTCGAGACCGGGCACGCGGTCTCGCAGATCGTGCACTTGACGCAGTGGTCCAGCGAGCCGCGTACGAGCTCGGTCACGCGACCGCCCCTGCGTGTGCCCCGGCCGACGCGGACACGACCTGCGCCGCCCGATACCCGCTCGCCACCGCGATCCCCTCGCCCGACCCCTCGCGCCACGGGACGGCGCCGGGCAGCGCCGCGCCGGCGACGACCACGTTGGCCACCCCCTGTGCGCGCAGGTCGGCATCGACCGCCACCCCGACTCGCGCCATCGGCTGCTCGGCGAGATAGTCATCCACGAACCGCGGCTCGCCGCTCCCCGGCACCCCGGCCAGCGGCAGCCCCAGCACCCGCTCGCGTGTCACCCACCGCGAGTCGAGCTCGATCCCGCCCGACGCGAACCCGCCCGACGCCAGCACGAACCAGTCGGCCGAGTAGCGAGCATCGTGTCCGGCGGCGCGAGTGGCCACCGACGCCAGCCGGTCGCCGTCGCGCTCCCACGAGCCCACCTCGGCGCCAAGCACGTGGCGCCCGCGGGCCGCGCGCAGCGCGGCCCGCAGGATCTCGTACAGCCGCATCCCTGGGACCGACGGCGGCAGCGACGGGATCTCGAACACCCGCCTCCCGAGCCGCCCCTCCAGATCCGCGATCACGGCCCCTGGATCGCGCAGGCCCAGGATCGCCGGCAGCCCGACGCGCTCCTCGCCTCGCAGCAGCGGCGACAGCCGCGCGCAGAACTCGGCCCGCCAGCGGCGGTCGTCGAGCCGCCGGGCGATCCCGAGCGCGCTCCCGTCGGCGCGGTCGAGCGACAGCTCCAGCATCACCGCCCGCGCCTCGATCCCGGCGGCGGCGAGGTTGGCCGCACACAGGCTGGGGTGAAAGTCCCGCAGCGCCGGCGTGCCGACGACACACACGTCCCCCAGCTCACGCGAATCCCCCCCGGCAAAACTGCTCGGCACCAGCGCCGACGGCCGCAGTGCGCCGATCGCCGTCGGCAACAGCAGGTTCTGCTCGATCGTCCCGACGTAGCCGTAGTCGTCAAACGGACCGGCCGAGGCCACCCCGCTGAACCACCGCAGCGACTCGGCGACCACCTCGCCACCAACCAGCGAGTAAGGGTGGTCGCCCGGCAGCCGGGCGATCGCCTCGGCCGGCGACTCGACGCGCTCCGGCGCATACCCGAGGACGTCGATCGTCCCCGGCGCGAGGTGGGTCGAGCCGATCCCCTTGGCCAGTACACAGACCCGGGCGCCGCTCTGCGCCAGCCTCGTGCCGGCGACCAGGCCGGCGGTGCCGGTGCCGATCACGACGGCGTCGAAGTGAAGCCCGCGGCTCACGTCGGCGCCGGCAGGTGCTCGACGTCGAGCACCCCCTGGAAGATCCAGTCGTCGAACCGAGCCTGCCGCAGCTGGTCCCCGTACAGCACCGGCCACACCCCCTTCCAGCGTTCCTGTAGGAAGTCCAGCAGCGAACGATCGGCCTCGGCCGCGCTGACCCCGCCGAGCCCGTGCATGATCCCCGTCGCCCGGTAGATGCAGAAGCCCCCCTGGCACGGGCCCATCCCGAGTCGCAGCCGTCGACGCAGGTCATCCAGATCGATACCGGCGGTCGCCCTGATGGTCTCCTCGAGCGCCCCCCGCGCGACCAGCTCGCACTCGCAGATCACCTGCTCGCCGGCGAGCCGCGCTTCCTTGGCCGCGAGCCGTTCGCCGAGCTTGTAGTGGACGCCGCTCTCGGAGCCCGGCAGCGGCGTGGCAGCTGTCGTGCACAGGCGCCGCTCGCCGAGCTGTAGGCAGACCCTGTCGACCGTCTGCTGGGCCATCAGCCGGAAGGTCGTCAGCTTGCCGCCGGTGATCGTCAGGAAGCCGCGGACTCCGTCGCGCTGCTGGTGGTTGAGCAGCGCGTGGGCGCGGGTGATGTCGCGGCTGTCGGTGTCGGCCGCCTTCGCGTCCTCGAACAGCGGCCGGACGCCGCTCCACGCCCGCAGCGCCCGCGCCTGCCGGCACCCGGGCACGAGCTTCTCGCCGTCGTCGAGCATCCGGTCGACCTCGTCCTGCCCGATCGTGTGGTCGTCGGGGTCGTCGGTCCGCTCGTCGGTCGTGCCGATCACCGACACTGTCCGGATCGGGACGATGCAATCGCCGTCGGCCGGCATCTGGCAGCGGCTGACCACCGTGTTCACCAGCCGGTGGTTCATCGCGATCATGATCCCCCTGCCGGGAAGCACCCGGACCCCCTCGATCCCGGCCAGCTCGGCGACCCGTCCGGCCCACGCCCCGGTGGCGTTGACGGTCACCCGCGCCAGCACGTCCAGCTCCTGGCCGCCGCGGGCGTCGAGCACGCGGGCGCCGGTCACGACCTCGCCCTCCCGGTGGATCTTCACCACCTCGTGGTACGGAAGGATCCGGGCGCCGCGCCGCTGGGCGCCGTGACTCAGCGCCCAGACCGTCTTCCACACGTCGATGCTCGCGTCCGGGACTCGGAACGCACGCGAGATCTCATGGTTCAGCCGAGGCTCCTCGTCGAGCGCCCGCGCCACCTCGATCTCCTCGCAGTCGACCCCGGAGTCGCCGCACGCCCGCGCGAACCGGTCGGCGTATCCGGGTCGTCCCAGGCCGTTGTCACGAACAGCCCGCCGGTGTCCTCGATGCAGTCGGCGGCGACCCGCCGCAGGATCCGGTTCTCGGTGATGCACTCCCGGGCCGCGACCGGGTCCTTGACCACGTAGCGCGCGCCCGAGTGCAGCAGCCCATGGAAGCGGCCGCTCGTCCCCTCGGCCAGGTCGCGGCGCTCCACCAGCACGACGTCCAACCCCCGCAACGACGCGTCCCAGGCGACCCCGGTCCCGGTGGCGCCGCCGCCGATCACGAGCACGTCGGTGGTCAGCGTGACCATTGTCCGGAGCGTACCGGCGGTGGGGGTGGTCGAGCGCGACCACCCCCACCGAGCAAGCGCCCTCACTCGACCCAGTCAAAGGTCCGGGTGACCGCCTTCTTCCACTCCCTCATGTACCCCTCGCGCGTGGCCGGGTCCATCCGCGGGACCCAGCGCCTGCCCTCGACCCAGTTCTCGCGAAGGTCCTCCTCGCCCTCCCAGAAGCCGGTCGCGAGCCCGGCCGCATAGGCGGCCCCGAGCGCGGTCGTCTCGGCGACCTCGGGGCGGACGACGTCGACCCCGAGGATGTCGGCCTGGAACTGCATCAGCAGGTCGTTGCCGACCATCCCGCCGTCGACCTTCAGCGAGTCGAGCTTGACGCCCGAGTCGAGCTCCATCGCCTCGACGATCTCGGCGCTCTGGAAGGCGGTCGCCTCCAGCGTCGCGCGGGCGATGTGGCCTGCGTTGACATAGCTGGTCAGCCCGGCGAAGACGCCGCGGGCGTTCGAGCGCCAGTACGGCGCGAACAGGCCGGAGAAGGCCGGCACGATGTACAGCCCGCCGTTGTCCTGGACCGAGCGCGCGAGCTCCTCGACCTCCGGCGCCGCCCGGATCAAACCGAGGTTGTCACGCAGCCACTGGACCAGCGCGCCGGTGATCGCGATCGAGCCCTCGAGGCAGTAGACGGCCGGCTGGTCGCCGAGCTTGTAACCGACCGTCGTCAGCAGCCCCGACCTCGACCGGACCGGATCGGTGCCGGTGTTGATCAGCATGAAGTTGCCGGTGCCGTAGGTGTTCTTCGCCTCGCCCGGGGCGAAGCAGGTCTGGCCGAACGTCGCCGCCTGCTGGTCGCCGAGGTCGCCGGCGATCGGGACCCCGGCCAGGGCGCCCGACCTGACCTCGCCGTAGACCTCGCTCGAGGCGTGGACCTCGGGCAGCATCGCGCTCGGCACCCCGAGTGCCCCGGCGATCGCGGGGTCCCAGCGCAGCGTCCTCAGGTCCAGCAGCAGCGTCCGGCTGGCGTTGGTCACGTCGGTCATGTGCAGGCCGCCGTCGGCGCCGCCGGTCAGGTTCCAGATCAACCAGCTGTCGACGTTGCCGAACGCGAGGTCGCCCGCCTCGGCCCGTTCGCGGGCCCCGTCGACGTGCTCGAGGATCCAGCGGACCTTGGGCCCCGAGAAGTAGGTCGCCAGCGGCAGCCCGACCCGGTCGCGGAAGCGGTCCCTGCCGCCGCTCCGCGCCAGCTCCTCGACGATCACGTCGGTCCGGGTGTCCTGCCAGACGATCGCGTTGTGGACCGGTTCGCCCGTGGTCCGGTCCCAGACCACGGTCGTCTCGCGCTGATTGGTGATCCCGAGCGCGGCGAGCTCGTCCCGGCCGCACCCCGCCTGCGCCAGCGCGTCGTCGAGCACCGCCGCGCAGCGGGCCCAGATCTCCGCCGGATCGTGCTCGACCCAACCGGGACGGGGGTAGATCTGCTCGTGCTCCTGCTGCGAGACGGCGACGACGCGACCCGAGCGGTCGAACACCATCGCCCTGGAGCTGGTGGTCCCCTGGTCCAGCGCTGCGACGTACTTCCCCACGCGAACTCAGCCGGCGAACGCCTCGGCGGCGCTCTTGAGCAGGTAGTACGAGGAGGTCGCGCCCGGGTCCTGGTGGCCGGCGCTGCGCTCGCCGAGGTAGCTGGCCCGGCCCCTGCGGGCCACCAGCGGCGTGGTCGCGTGCATGCCCTGCTCGGCCGCGGTCGCTGCCGCGCCCAGCGCCGTCCCCAGGTCGCCCGCCTGCTCCAGCGCCGCGACCGCGGGAACCAGGGCGTCGACCATCGTCTTGTCGCCGGGGACCGCCTTGCCGCGCGACTGGACGCCCTCGACGCCCTTGCGCCACGCCGCCGCGTAGTCGGTCAGCTCGACCTCGTCCTTGCCGGCCAGCGCCGAGCCGAGCTGGAGGAACAGCGTTCCGTACAGCGGCCCGGCGGCGCCGCCGACGGTCGAGATCAACGTCATCGCGACGGTCTTCAGCACCGCGCCGGGGTCGGCCTGGTCGCCGCCGGCCAGCTTCTCGACCACCTTCTGCATCCCGCGGTCCATGTTCGCGCCGTGGTCTCCGTCGCCGATCGCGACGTCGAGCCCGGTCAGCTCCTGGCGGTGCTCGCTGATCTCCTGAGCGAACAGCGACATCCATTCCACCGTGGTACCGCGATCGATCACCAGCGCAGGCCGGGCGTGTTGACCGGAGCGTCCCAGTAGCGGACGAGCTCGTCGTCGAGCTTCAGCAGCGTGATCGAGCAGCCCTGCATCTCCAGCGAGGTGATGTAGTTGCCGACCAGGTTGCGCTCGATCACCAGGCCGTGTTCGGCGGCCAGCTTCGCGACCTCCGCGTAGACGATGTAGAGCTCCATCAGCGGCGTCCCGCCCATCCCGTTGACGAACGCGAGCACGCGGTCGCCGGACGCGAACGG
>Ga0123356_10002826_pt1 | contig 18368 bp, 11 predicted proteins | sample TergutEmb28metaG_2_FD_92546 | JGI IMG/M metagenome (GOLD analysis project Ga0123356, IMG submission 92546) | Embiratermes neotenicus P3 segment gut microbial communities from Petit-Saut dam, French Guiana - Emb289 P3 | ecosystem: Host-associated > Arthropoda: Insects > Digestive system > Gut ...
AGCGAAGTTGCGGCTGCTGAAGCGGCTGCGCTGCACGTTGCGTTATGAAAAGAAAGCCTGGGATGCGGGCGCCGTGCACGTGGCCGGTGTGGATGAAGTAGGCCGCGGGTCGTTGTTTGGATGCGTGGTGGCCGCAGCGGTGATTCTTGATCCGGCTTACCGGGTGCGCGGGCTGCGCGATTCGAAGCTGCTCGAGCCGGACCGGCGCGCGGTGCTCGCGGTCCGCATTCGCGAACATGCCATCGCGTGGGCCGTGGCTGCGGTGGATGCGGCCCGCATCGATCAGATCAACATCTATCAGGCGTCGCGCGTCGCGATGCGCGAGGCGGTGATGCGGCTGGCGATCACGCCCGATCATCTGCTCATTGACGCGGTGAAGATTGACTGCGACGTGCCCCAGGATGCGATCATTCATGGCGACGCGCTGTCGGCGTCGATTGCCGCGGCATCGATTCTGGCGAAGGTGGAGCGCGACCGCATGATGTGCGAGTGGGACACCGTGTTTCCTGCTTACGGGCTCGCATCGCACAAAGGATACAGCACGCCGAAGCATCTGGCTGCGCTGCGCGAGTTTGGTCCGACGCCGTTGCACCGGCAGTCGTTTGCACCGGTATGGCAAAATCCTGTGCCGCAGGAGGCTTTTGCGTTCATGAACGACGACAGCGAACTCCCCATCCCGTCGATCAGTGCGGGGCAGGCTCTGTCCGAACGAGGCGTGACAAGGGTCGGGCAACGCCCCAGGGGCTGAGATCCGGCGGATGAGCGGGGCAGCGCGGAGTTTTCCACGGTGAATCCCCGGGGAAACATTTCCATGTACAATCCTGTACGTACTTTGATCGGATGTCGAGTTGCGTACGCCAGAAAGAAGGGGTTATGAAGAAGTCGGTCGTTCCGCGTGGAGAGTCAGCGCGCAGGACGGGCGTTTCGCGGCGAAACCGGGCGAGGCGGCGCCGGAGGACGGTGAAGGCGGGGGCGCTGAGTCTTTCGGCGCCAGCGCGGGATGCCAAGTTGCGCAACCTGAGGCTTGGGGATTTGTACCGTCCGCTCAAGAAGCCGGTAACGCTGCGTCTGGATGCCGACGTCATTGCCTGGTTCAAGAAGGATGGGAGGAAGTATCAGACGCGGATGAACGCAGCCCTGCGAACGGTGATGGAGCGGGAAATGAAGCGAGGCTGACATACACGCCCGCGGGAATCCCCAGAACTCTCGCTCGCGAAAAGGGACTCGCAGTAGAAGCCAGATTCTGTCATGTCAAAATCCCCCGGTAAGCTTCACAGGAAGCGCCGAGTGCAGGATGGTACACCCCGACCCCGTGCTCGCACCTTACAAAAGCGGAATTCGCGATTCGCAATATTGGAAAAGTTGCTTTCGAAGCGATGCGCTAGACTGCGGCATGGTGCAACGCAAGCTTCGGCATCAGAGTCAATTTCATCGTTCGCAGATCGGGCGGGCGCAACGATACATACGCCTTAATTTGAACGAACCACTTTCTCTGGACTCGATCGCCCGGGAGGCGGGGTCCTCCTCCTACCACTTTGCCCGGCTATTCCTCGCCTACACCGGGGAAACGCCCTTTGATTTTCTGCGGCGCATTCGCATGGCGACCGCTCTCCGCATGTTGCAGGAGGATCCCGCGGGAGCTGTCACCGAGATTGCGCTCAGCGTGGGGTACGAGACGCCTTCCGCATTCAATAAAGTCTTCAAGAAGATGCTGGAGATGAGTCCGCGCAATTTTCGCAATCTTGGAAAAGACAGCCAGTCCGAAGTGATCTACCGTTTGTGCAAGCAGAGAGTTCGAAAGGAGATCACCATGAATCTGAATAAAAACTTCGAGATCGTTACTCGTCCGGCCACTCATTACGTCTTTCTGGAGAGGCAGGGACCATTTGCCGAAGTGGCTCCGCCGACTTGGGATGAGATGTTTCCACTGGTGGCCAGACAGATTGCGCAGAGCGAGATTGTGGAATTTCTGGGGCTGAGCGGGATTGATCGCAGGAAGATGGGGGAAGAAGCGATGATCTATCAGGCGGGGGTTGCGGTTTCCCATGCTCCGAAGGAATCCATCGAGGGACTGCAATACCGGAAAATCGAACGTGGAAAGTATGCGAGGTATGTGCTGATTGGTCCGTATGCGCACATTGCGCCGGCGTTTGATGAGGCGTTCAAGGCATTGGCGGAGAAAAACATTGCGATGCGGGAGGAGTTTTGTATTGAGAATTATCTGAATGATCCCAAGGTTACGCCTGAGGATCAGTTGCAGACCGAGATATTGATTCCGGCCGCGTGAGCCGGGAGCGATTCCGGGGAATAAGCATCCTTAAGGTGCCGGGAAAGGCAGAACTCCCCACCACCCCGCCGCCCGCCACGGGTGGGGGCATCTCGGGATTAGTGGCTAAGGCTGGAGTTGAGATCGTTCACCAGGTTTGTGTTTTTCTTCAGGGCGCGCTCGAGGATTTCCGCTTGCAGCCTGGCGACCGGCCAGTCTTGCTTTTCTACCGCTTCGGTCAGGCCTGGGAGTTCGAGGTGGGCGTAGGTGTAACGGGCGCCGTAGAGGATGTGTTTGAACCAGGGGCGTCCGGGGATGCCGTCTTCATTGAGCCAGTTGCGTTCGACGCGCATCATGCCGTGGTTGAGGGTGGAGGAGAGTTGGGGGTCCAGTTGACCGGCAGCGAGTTTCCTGGCCAGGGATTGATTGAGTTGTTTGCCGGCTGCTTCGAAGCTGTCGATGGCCGCGAGGATCGATTTCAAGTCCGGCCGCGCCTGTCGAGGTTCGCTCGACTGGGCGGACGAGAGCGCCGGCTCCTCCACGGACTTTTCGAGATCGTTCACGAATTGGCGGATGTTGGCGGCATAGGCTGCGAAATCGAATGGGAGAAGATCGGCGTTCGCCAGGCGCAGGGCTGTGACTCCCCAGAGTTGCGACATCAGGGTGTGGTATTTGTAGCCAGGATCGCCGAAGTGGTTCATCCAGAAGGAATCATCATAGGCGGAGTGGTAGACGCCGTAGTTGCCGATGAATCCCAAGCCGAGGACGGGCATGCCGATGAAGTTCAGGAAGACGGTGTGATCACTGCCGCTGCCGATGCGGGTGTCGGCGAGCGTGTCGCCGGCAACGCCCGAGCTGCTGAACTGGCTGGATTGGTTTCCTCCGGCTTTTTCTCGGGCCACGGTTTCCTTCCAGGTATCGTAGAGACTTTTTCCTGACGGGTCCGGCAAGGAGCGTGTGACTTGTTCGAGCATGGAGGCCAGCGAGGCGACGGCCTGGCCGTGGAAGTCTGGGCCGGAGGTGGCTTCGTCGACGTTGATGTAGGCGACGCCTTTGGCGCGGAGATCGTCGGCGAATTGCTCTCCCCATTCCGTCGAGCCCGTCAAGCCTATTTCTTCGCCATCCCAACTGCAGACCACGATCGTACGGCGCGGGCGCAAGCCTTGCTTTTTCAATTCGCCGAAGGCGCGCGTCATCTCCATCATGCTGGCGGTGCCGCTGCCCGGATCGACGCCGCCGAAAACCCAGGCGTCGCGGTGATTGCCGAGGACCACCCATTCGTCGGCGAGTTCGGCGCCGCGGATACGGCCCTCGACTACATAATAAGGTTGGAGGCCGTTGTTCATTTCGATCTTGAGATGGACTTTCACGCGGTCGCCGCCGAGGTGGTAATCGATGGGCAGTCCGCCTTGCCAGTCTTTGGGAGCGAGGGGCCCGTCCATATTTTGGAGGAGCGGTTTGGCGTCATGCCAGCTCAGCGGGAGCGCCATGATTTTTGGTGCGGACACGGCTTGCTCGATCGGAATGCGCTTGGCGCCGGGAATTGAGGCCCAGCCGGGAGTTTGCGGGTCGCCGGGAACCATGAAGTCGTAAGTGATGGCTCCGCGCTGGATGTGATACTCGGGCCCCCAGGGGCCGTCGGGATCGACGTTGCCTTTCTTGTAGCCGTCTTCTTGCGGGTCGCTGTAGACCAGCATGGCGGCGGCGCCCTGGCGCTGGGCAGTGAGGGCTTTGAATCCGCGATAGCTGTAGGGGTTGGAGTAGCGCACCAGAACGATCTTTCCTTCGACACTGATGCCGTTTTTGCGCAGCAGGTCGTAGTCTTCGGGATTGCCGCTGTGGGCGTAAATGACGGGGGCGGTGACTTCTCCGGAGATGGACATGCCCAGCCAGGCGGCGCTGATGGCGGGATTTTTGGACTCTTGGTCTCCGGGGATCGGAGCTTCTCTGAGCAGCGCCTGGTAGTGCGTGGGAGAGATCATTTGCAACGACACTGATTTTGGATTGGTGCCGTAGACGTCGTAACGGCGAATGATGACGTCTTCCAGGCCCTGCTTCTTCCATTGGGCGGCGATGTAGTCGGCCAGGTCGTTGTTGCGCTTGGATCCGGCGACGTGAGGTTCCCGGGTGAAGATGCGGAGCTGGCGTCTTTCTTCTTCGGGAGTGGGGACTGATTTGAACCTGGTTTCGACTTCGGCTTCGTGGGCGGCGGAAGCGGGGGTGAAGCCTTGGATTTGTGCTTGGGCGGACAGGGACAGCGTCAGGGCGATCAGCGGCGCGATGCGGGGCATGGTTGTGGTCGGAATCATGCTAACAGGGTTTTTGCGACGTCATCTGAAACGGTGCAGGGCGCGAGGGTACCTTGCACGGGAGTCCAGCTTTCCTGATGTCGCCAGTCTCGCCCCGGGCTTTTGTTTCTGTAGGGTCCCCGGCAGGGCGCCTGCCAGGGACGAAATCGGATTTGATTAAAGGTGGGACTATTTCGCCTTGAGGATTTCGCTCAGCAGGTCAGGTTTGGATTCGTCGCGGACCAGATGGGGGTACTTTTCGCCGCCGTGATAATCGAGTTTGTAGGTTTTGTAGTAGTCGGCGTTTTCGACCAGCAGGTCGATGGTGGCTGAGCTGTTTTCTGCTGATTTGATTGCGTCGCGCAGGAGTTCGGGGGAGAAGCGGCGGCCGTTGACGGCGACGACTCTCATGCCCGGGCCGATACCGGCTTTGGCGGCAATCTCACCTTCGATGGTGTCGGCGATATTGCCATCGCCGTTCAGGTTCAGGCCCAGCGCGAGCGCGGAGGGAACGAGGCGGTACATGCCGGCGGCGCTGCTCATCAGGTCGGAGGGGGTCTCATCGTAGACGAGCCTCCATCCGCCGCCCTCGATGCCGCCCAGTGGGGCGCCGGGGCCGTGGTTGGTGAGACGTTCGGTCCAGAATCCACGCCAATCGTAGGCCACGACCTGATTCAGGGCGTTGACTATGTCCTCGAAGGTGTAGGTCTTGACCATGGGGCCGCTTGAGGGCCCGCCGTGGAACAGGTGGCAGAAATCGTCAATTGATTTCCTGCCCTTGCTCTGCTGGCGGATGACGACGTCGGCCCAGAGCCAGCTGAGTGTGCCCTCCTCGTAAAAGTCCGTGCCGCGGCGCCAGGAATACCAGGCGCGCGAAGAGAAGTAGAGTTGCGGGGCGGCGTCGGCGGTGTCTTGCAGGTTACGCCAGGTGCGGCCAGGGAGGTGATCGAGGGCTGAGGCAGTGAGGGCGAGGTCGTCGCGGTTTTGTTCGGCGGTGAGCAGACCGCTGCGGGCGGTGAGCACCCATCCGAGATAGTTGGTCAGCCCTTCGTAGACCCAGAGCAGGTCGGTTTGCATGGTCTGCTGGTAGTCGGGTGTGGCCAGATCGTAGGGGCGGCGGTATTTTCCATTCCACGAGTGAACGTACTCGTGCGGAAGCAAGCCAGCAGAGAGTTTGCGGGCGGTTTCGTCAACTAGAGCTCGTTCGTCAACCCGACTGTCGTCGGATTCGTGGTGCTCGAGTCCGAAGTGGGCAACGTGGTCGCTGAGCGTGTAGAGGAAGTGATACTGGTTGTAGTGATGCGCGCCGAAAAGTTTCTGTGCCTGGTCAACCAGGTTCTTGTAGTGGTCCCAGACTTCTTGCGGGGCATCGAGAGCGGCGGCGCTGTCGGCGGCGATGTCCATTTCGGTGGGCGGGTCTTGGGCGAGCGGGACTACTTTCAGGAACTCGCCGGCGATCACGGGGGAGTCGACGAGTGTCGTGAGCGAGACGGGGCCGAACTGGATTTCGTTTCGGTTTTGACTCGTGACCGGGAGGGGAGTGCCGAACTTCCATCCCTCGGGGAGCTTGAGGCTGGCGGTGTAGTTGATGTCGTCAGACTTGTAGCCTTTGGGATAGAGCAGGACTTGGTTCCAGCTGATGATCGCCAGCTTTTCGGTGGCGGAGGAACCGGCGGAGAATCCAGCTTCGAAGGTGGCGGGGGAGAGGAAGTCGAGGTCGGCCTGGACTTCGTTAGCTCCGGCGGGGACCTGGACGTGAATCGTGAATCCGTCGAGGAGGTCGCGGCGCCATTTGAGTGTCTGGCCGTTGGCTTTAAAGAACAGGCCGGCGAGATCAACGACCGGGCCGTCGGGCGCGTGCTCGCCGGGGATCCACTTGGGATAATAGAGCGCCAGGTCGCCGGCGCTTGCGGGGATCTTCAGGGTGGCATGGAGGATTTTGCGGGGAGCGGCGGTAGCGTCGACCGAAATGGTGACGTTCGGTGTGGCGGCCAGGCTGGCGGATGTCAACGTGAGCAGAGAGAGAAATCCCGAGACAATCCAGAGTCTCATGCGATTCAAGGTCCCTTGTGTTGTCTGAACTGATTCTACAAAAGCAGAAGCAAGAACTATAGCAGCAGACAAGAGAGTGGTCCTAACTCCCGTTCCGCACTCGCAGTTTGAGTGCCGGCCGCAGCCGCACCCAGGCCGGGCGCAGAGGCGCCAGGCCGCCGCGGAAAGCCTTGTTGATTTCTGTTCTTCTGGCGCTGGTATCATTCCGCTGAATGTCGCGACGCGGAAAATTCATCACTTTCGAGGGGCTCGATGGGACGGGCAAGAGCACGCAGATGCGGAAGCTCGCAGCGGTGCTGCGTGCGGCGGGGCATAAGGTCGTCGAAACTCGGGAGCCGGGCGGAACGCCGACCGGAGAAAAGATCCGGAAGGTTGCGCTCGATTCGGGAACTTCGGGGCTGGCTCCGCTGGCGGAAATGGCGTTGATGTTTGCTTCGCGGGCGCAGCACATTGCCGAAGTGATTGAGCCGGGACTGGCTTCCGGAGCAATGGTGCTTTGTGACCGGTTTACGGACTCGACTGAGGCCTATCAGGGAAGCGGGCGGAGGCTGGGAAGTGACGCGGTCCGGGAGTTGCACCGCGTGCTTTGTGGGAATTTGCAGCCGGATCTGACGATACTGCTCGATTCCAATCCCCATGCGAGCGTGAGCCGGGCGCGGCGGCGGAACAGGAAGAGTTTGAAGAGTTCGGGGCGCAGTCACGACGAGAACCGCTTCGAGCAGGAGACGCGAGCGTTTTTTGCACGGGTGCGAGACGGGTTTGCGGCAATCGCCAAGCGCGAACCGGAGCGCGTGGTAGTGGTGGACGCTCGGGGAACTCCGGGGCAGACTCATGCGCGCATTGTCGAGATCATTTCCAACAAAATCGGCTTAGCGCATGGCGCCCGGAGGACACAGAATGTCTGTTAATCGCAGGCGGTTCCTGGAGGCCGCCGCGTTGAGTGCTGCGGCGGCACGGATCGCGCCGCCTGGCTGGGGATTTATGAGTGAAGCAGCGGCGAGTGTTTCTGAGCAAAAGAAGGCTTACGGCTCGGGCTACTTCGGCGAGTGGATTCAGGATGAGTTCGGGCTGCCGGCGTTTCACTACACCTGCGATCAGATTCACGACAGCAAGGCTCTGACCGAGGTAAATCCGGGGATATTGTCTTCCACGGAACACATTCATCAGGTGGGGAACGATCGGATCGTGGCGGTTGCTTCCAATTACGGGCATGTACGAGTGCGGCAGGATGAGGGCGCACCCAAGTTCTTGAATGATTACGCTCCCGAGCGTGGCTGCTACGGCGGCGGCTTCGGATATCTGACCGACGGCAGCAGGTTACTGAGCACCTTCTACCCGGGCAATGGCGACAGGTTTGATCGCGTATTCGGAGTCGGGTATTTCCGGAAGAAAGTTTCGGGCCACGGATACAGGATTGACCAAACGGTTTTCGCCCCCTTCGGCGATGATCCGGTGCTGGTCTCGCAGGTAACAATCGCCAATGCCGGGTCGGCGGAGGCGAACCTGCGGTGGATCGAGTACTGGGGATGCCAGGTGTATCAGTTCTCGTTCCGGGCGTTTTTTGCAATGTTTGCCGGCAAGAGCATGCATGAGACCCGGCGCGACTTTGGAGCTCGCTTCGCGCATCACTTCCGCAAGTTGGACGCGGACGCCGGCCTGCTGGAGACGAAAGAGTTTCTCGGACGCGATCCGGCAGAGGAGCAGCGGTTTCAGGGGATGATTGCACATCTCGGCAACAATCCAAATGCCTTTCTGACCGCTCCTGACAAGCATGCTCCGAACGACGCGAGTTTTGAAGATCTCAATCCTCCGGGGACGTTTCTGGTGTCGTTGGATGCCGCAGCCAGCGCAATGACCACCAATGCCAGGGGATTTTTCGGGGCGAGTGGAGTCGAGCGTCCAGCGGGAATTCCGAGCGGACTGGATGGTGACCTTTCACAGACGGGGCCGGAAAGCGGGTTGCTGGTGGAGCGGAAGATTGCGCTCAGGCCCGGACAGCAACGGACGCTGACGTTTCTCTACGGCTATCTTCCGTCGGGGTTCGACGTCGAGTCCCTGGTGGTGAAATATCGGCAGAACGCCCCGAATGCATGGCGGGAGTCGAGCGAGCAATGGAAAGCACACGGGCTGCGCTTCAGCACGCCCGAGGAAGCGTGGGTCGAGCGCGAGGTCACGTGGAACCACTACTACCTGCGCAGCGGCTTCACCTATGACGACTACTTCACCAGTCACATCGTTTCGCAGGCCCAGATTTATCAGTACGTGATGGGATTTCAGGGTGCGGCGCGCGATCCCCTGCAGCACTCCATGCCGTTCATCTTCAGCGATCCGGAGCTGGCGAAGGAGGTGCTGCGCTACACCCTGAGCGAAGTCCGTCCGGATGGATCGATCCCCTACGGGGTGGTCGGACACGGCATGCCGATGCCCACGAGCAGCGACAATTCGAGCGACATGCCCATGTGGCTGATCTGGGCGGCAAGCGAGTATGTGCTGGCGACGCGCGATCTCAAATTCCTGGGTTGGGATGTGCCCACCCGATTCGGAGACAGCCCGGGGCGCGAGTCAGTGCGCAACCTGCTGGCGCGCTGCTACCGGCGTTTGACCAGCGATGTAAAGACCGGAGAGCACGGGCTGATGCGCATGTTGCAGGACGATTGGAACGACGCGCTGGTAAACGCCTGGAGCACGCTCGCGGAGAACAAAGAAGTGGTGGAGAAGGGCGAGAGCGTGCTGAATTCCGCGATGGCGGCGTATGTGTTTGACTACTACGCACGGATGTTGACGTACTCCGGCGCGCCGGAGGATGTTACCTCAGCCATTCGGCGGACGGCGGATCAGCATTCTAAGGCCGTGGCCGAACAGTGGACGGGGAGGTGGTTTCGGCGGGCATGGCTGGGACCGGCGGAGGGATGGCTGGGCGAGAAGTGCATGTGGATCGAGCCGCAGCCGTGGGCGCTGATCTCGGGAATCACGAACCCAGATCAGACGCGCACGCTGGTCGACAGTATCGACCGCGAACTCCGAAAACCCTCGCCGATCGGGGCGATTCAACTCACGGCGGGACCGGATCAGGTGCAGAAGGGGACGTGGCATATGGAGCCGGGCACGTCGGTGAATGGCGGCGTCTGGCCGTCGCTGAATCAGACACTGATCTGGGCGCTGGCCCGCATCGATGGCGCGATGGCGTGGGATGAGTGGAAGAAGAATTCGTTTGCGCGGCATGCGGAGCTGTATCCGGAAATCTGGTACGGAACCTGGAGCGGGCCGGATGTGCTGAACTCGGCGCTGAGCCAGCAGCCGGGTAAGACGACCGGAGGGCAACCGTTCGGTTGGACGGATTTTCCAGTCCTGAATATGCACTCGCATGCCTGTCCGCTGTATGCGCTGACCAAGTTGATCGGAGCCACGTTTACGCCCTCGGGTGTGCATCTTGACCCGAAAGTTCCCCTGGCTTCTTTTCGTTTTGAATCGCCGTTGCTCGGGCTGATCAAATCCGATCAGGGGTATGAGGGCTGGTATAACCCCTCGTCCGAGGGTACCTACGACATTCGTCTTAAACTTCCGCCTGAGGAAGCGAACAAATACTCGCGGGTCGAGGGCGGTGGGGAAGTAACCGCACGCCCCGCGGAAGGCGAGTTCGAGGTGCGCGGGAAAGGGGGCGGGGGAACCCCGTTACGGTGGTCGGTCGCTCGCGGCTGACAAACATCGAGCGCCCCGGTCCTCCTCCCGGCAGTCCTTGTTCTCGTCAAACAAACGCGCCTGTTCCCGCGAGCAGTCAGGACCCTGACCCCTCAAACCTGGGCGTGAAGTGCAGGACAGGGCACCTGCGTGGTGGTGGTTGGCCTCAGAGCAGCCAAATTCTTCTGAGCAGGGAAGTCAAAGGCTGCACCCCTGCCGCACAAAACCCGACCACCCCGGGATTTGCCAGTCTCCGTGTCCTGTGCCCCCTGTGGTAGATTCGTGCTTGTCCCATGCCTTTTTCTGAGTTTCACGGAAATTCCGGCGTCGTCGATCAGCTGCGCGACATGCTGGCGCGGAATCATTTGCCGCATGCTGTCGTGCTGGCTGGCGGACGGGGCTCGGGGAAGTACACGCTGGCGCTGATGCTGGCGCAGGCTCTGAATTGCCTCAACCCTGCTTCGACCGGGGGGCTGCCTGATTTTTGCGGCACCTGCGCCAATTGCACGCGCATTGCCCAGGCTCGCGATCTCGATGCTCGCTTTGCCGAGGCGGTGGAGGCCCGGGAGAATCTGCGCGAGACCGACAAGAAAGAGACGCGGATATTTGTGCAGACGCATCCCGATGTGCTGGTGATTCCGCCGGATCCACCGCAGATGATGATCAAAGTGGATCAGGTGCGACGGGTGATCGAGACAATTTATTTCCGGCCGGCGGAAGGAAAAGAAAAGATCTACATTTTTACCGATTCGGCGTTTATCAAGGAGGCGGCGAATTCGTTGCTGAAGGTGCTCGAGGAGCCTCCCGAGTTCGCGACGATTTTTCTGCTGACGGAAAATCCGGGTGAGTTGCTGCCCACGATCCGGTCGCGCTCGATGGTGTTTACGCTCGCAGCGCTGACGGCGGAGGAGATTGAGCGGGACCTGGCGGAGCATCGCCGGGAGTGGAAGCCGGCCGAGCGGACACTGGTGGCGCGTTTGTCGGAGGGGGCGTTGGGGCGGGCTCGTGGCTTCGACGTTGCCGCCTACACAGCGGCACGCGCTCACGCTCTGGCGATTTTGAAATTGGCTCTGATCGGCGGGGAACATGGGGAGTTGTTCCGGATTACCGAGTCGTATCGTCCGGGGGCCGAGGGGCGCGAAAAGACCGAGGCGCTGATCCGGACGCTCTATTCGCTCCTCTACGATCTGGTCGCGATGGACTCGGGGGCGCCCGAGTTGATTCGGAATACCGACATCGCGATCGAGCTTAAGAAGCTGGCGGAAGCGGCAAATTTTGAATGGATTACTGCGGCTGCCTATCGCTTAGCAGAAGTGGAGCGCGGGATGCGGCTCAACCTGCTGCGATCGTTGTCGCTGGATGCGCTTGCAGTGGGGCTGGAGAATTGACACTCCCCACGCCTGAAGGCGGGGGATACTTGCTTCAACCCTTTCATCCCGGGCCTTCGGTCCGCGAAAGCCCCTGAAGAACCACGCCTGACCAACCACGTCTCCCGTAGGAGTTTCAGGGTGAGAGGGTGACCGGTGCTTTTCCTAAGCCGATGCGGCTGAACGGGCGTCGCTGGGCAGGGATCGCAGGGTCATTGCAAAATTCGAAATAGTGAGAAACGCGGACAGGCCAGAGAAGTAACCATGGGAGCAGTTACTTGCGACCGGTCCCGGCGCCACTGTCAAGGCAATCTAATTTCTCCGGTTATTCAATGGGTTAGCGGAAATTACTTCGCTGGTTCTACTTCCTTCAGAGAGATTGCCCAGCACTTCTGGCCGCGCCTATAATCAACCTGCTCTGGCAGTACGATTCTCCGTCAGGTTCCGGGCAGCACGTCGGGAAGGCGAAATTTGTTCGGAGTGGTTTTCTCAGTCTTCCGGCGAATTTTTGGCGAAGGGAAACGCCCGGATCATGCGAACGCTCTTACGAAACGCATTCATGCTGACGGCTTTATCGGCACTCGCGACCCCTCTCCCTCTCAACCGAACCTACCTCTGGGCTGAAGAAGGCGACGGCAATTCCCGTGGGATTGCGGCCACCGAAGAACACGGCCGGACCAGCTGCGTGAACGAAGACGGTCCGGTGAAGGTCAAGGCGGCGCCAGCTCCGCAACAAAAGCCGTCCACCTTGGTTTATTGGAGTAGCAAGGAAAATCGCTCGAAGCCGGTGCGTTCGGCGAACCCGGAGTCGATGCCAGCAGCGCGGTCGGCTGCCGCTGAGGTGCGCCAGCATTACGGGCACGACTCCGTGCGATCGGCCAATGCCAGGATTGTTGCCGCGAAGGTCCGGGCACCAGACTTCGCAGGATGAGATCGGTCAGTCGATTGTGATGGCGGCGCGGCACAATCCGGATCCGAACCTGGTGCGCGCGGTCATCAAGGTGAGTCGAATTTCAACTCGAATACCGTTTCGAGCAAGGGTGCAATGGGGCTGATGCAGCTTATGCCGCAGACTGCGCGCGAGTTAAGGGTGAAGAACGCGTTCAATCCGGAGCCGAATGGAGATGCCGGCGTACCCCATCTCAGGTATCTGCTTGAGAACTACAACGGCGCGGTGAACTTGACCCTGGCCGCTTACAGGGCCGGGAGTGCCGCACTGCCCGGAAACCTGGAATTACGGCAAGCGGATTACGAACCTTTACTACCGGGGATATGATCTAACAAGCTCGGGCACCTCGAAAGATCCTGTGCGGGTTCAACGAGATGCGCGGGGAGGTTTTACATCAGCAACACGGATTCGGTTGGGAGCATCTGTTTCAAAAGCTAAGTGAACGAAATATCCCCACCCTAGCCAGCAAAAGGCCCCCGGGCTCGGATGGGGTACCCGCACCCCGAAGTCGTATTTGATGTCTCTCAGGTATTTTAGGCAGTTCAACTACAACGGCGGATCTCGACAGTTACGGATCGGCGAACGTGAAAGCTACATGGAGCCAGCGTGGTTTCGGATGGGGAGCGCTGCTGTTGCTGGTAGTGCTGCCCGGGTTGCCGGCGCACGCCCGTTCTCATCACGGTGAAGCCTGGGCCCGGGACCGCTACACCGCCGCCGACCGCATGCGCGAGGCGCTGAACGGACGTCCTCCGGCCGAGCGCACGCGGCGTGACTACCAGCGCGTAATCAACGCCTACCGCTACATCTATTTCGGGGCTCCGACGTCCACCAAGGCCGATCCCAGTGCGCTTGCCGCGGCTGAAATATTGGTGGAAATGGGGCGGCGGTTTGACGATGACAAGATCCTGAATGAGGCGATCGCGCAATACAAGTTTTTGCGCAAGGAGTATCCGGGCAGCAAGTACCGGGCCGATGCGCTGTTTACGATTGGCGAGATCTACAAGGATGATCTGAACGATGCCGAGTCGGCGCGTGACACGTTCCAGGAGTTTCTGAAGCGCTATGGGCGTAACCGTCTAGCCGAGGATGCGCAGCAGGCCATTATCGAAATCGACCGCGAGGCAGCGGCGGCGAAAATGGCCGAGGGGAAAAAGCCGGGGAAGCAAATTGTGAACCCTTCGGCAGCGAAGGCTCCGGAGGCGAACCCGCCCAAAGCTTCCGACCCGAGTAAGGATGCGCAATACTCGCAGGCTCAGGCGGAAGACGGCGACATTCACGCCGACTCCGCGGCAGCCGATTCGTCCGACATCCATGGCAAGCGATTGCCGCGGGTGACTGCGATCCGGCACTGGTCGACACCGGACTACACACGGGTTGCGATTGACCTTGAGGGCGAAGTGAAGTTTGGGTCGCAGCGGATTTCCAATCCGGACCGAATCTTCTTTGATCTGCGCGATACGAAGCTGGCTTCGACGCTGGTGGGGAAGAGCTTCGACGTCGATGACGGGTTCCTGAAGAAGATCCGGGTGGCGCAGTTCCAGCCGGGACGGACGCGCGTGGTGCTCGAAGTCGACAGCTTGTCGACGTATGAGGCGTTTCTGCTGCCGGATCCTTACCGGCTGATCATCGACATTCACGGCAAGGACGACAAGGTCTCGCACGCCAAGCTGACAAAGGAAGAAGCGGCGGCCCTGGCCGATGTTGAGGCGCCTCCCCAGGTGGAAGCGAACGCGCACGTGTCCAAGCCGGAAGTGAAGGCCGACATGAAGGCGTTGGCCGGGAAGTCGGTCAGCAAGAAAGAACAGATTCACGACCAGCCGGCCGGCGAGACCGAGGATGAGTCTCGAGGTTCGGCTGTGTCCGCCGATGCGCCGCAGACCATTGTCACCGAAACCAGAGTTGGCGGGAAGATGATCAAGAAAGTCATTGTGGATAATGGCGATGGGGATGAGAGCCCGGCGGAATCGGTCAAGGCCGACGATTCACCCCATCGGCATCCATCGAGGCCTGCCGCGCACAACAGCGAGCCGGTTCCAGACGATGATACCCTCGCCGACGCGAAGGCTTCGAGCGGGGTGGCGCCTGTAAACCACGCCGGGGAGAAATCCGCTTCTCGGTTAAACACCCGCAAGGCTGATCTTGGCATTCACGAGGCGAAGCCAAATGCCAGCGGGGACCGGTCTCTGATTCGTGCGCTGGGGCTCAAGATCGGAAAGATTGTCATCGATCCCGGGCACGGCGGGCACGACACCGGAACGATTGGTCCGAACGGTCTCGAGGAGAAGGATCTGGTGCTGGATGTGGGGCGGCGGCTGGGCAGGATGCTGGAGACTCGCCTGGGCGCCGAGGTTGTTTATACGCGCAAAGACGACACTTTCATTCCGCTCGAGACGCGAACCGCAATCGCCAACCAACAGCGCGCCGACCTGTTCATTTCGATTCATGCCAACTCGAGCCAGGATCCCGAGGCCCGCGGCGTGGAAACTTACTATCTGAATTTCACTTCTTCGCCGGACGCGCTGGAAGTGGCGGCGCGCGAGAATGCGGTGTCGGAGAAGTCGATTTACGAGCTGCAGGATCTGGTGAAGAAGATCGCCTTAAAAGAGAAAATTGAAGAGTCGCGCGAGTTCGCCGGCAATGTACAGGAGTCGCTGCACAGCGGGCTGGCGGCGAAGAATCCGGGAATTCGGAACCGAGGCGTGAAGAAGGCGCCGTTTATCGTGCTCATCGGCGCCAATATGCCTTCGATTCTGGCCGAGATTTCTTTTGTCTCTAATCCTGGTGACGAGCGCCGGCTGGAGACCAGCGAGTACCGCCAGAAGATTGCGGAGTCGCTTTATCGCGGAATTGCGAACTATGCCAGTGGGCTGAGCGGCGTCAAGCTGGCGAGCAAGATGGATAAGGCGGCGCGACAGTAGACTGGCGGGGCTGCCGCTACCAAGGGTCGCGCTCAATCTTCTCCCTGAACTGATTCGAAAAGACTTAGCTGCCTTTCATGCTCATTGGGGACGAAGTTCGGCGAAGTCCGCCAGCCAGCGGCTCGACAGAAATCGGTGGTTATAGGGTAAACCAGAAGTCTGAGGTGTCGTCAGAAGCGTCGTCCCGGGCACGACTTGTGCCCGGTTGTCCCCCCGGCGCTGATGGGGCTCGGGGGCTGGCGAATGCCACGAGTCAGCTCCGGTCCGGATCTCCCGCCCGATGGCTATCCATTGTTCAGCAAGGCAGTTAGAGCCGAAGACCGAGGTCCGTCGCCACGGGTGCGATGTCGGACCGCGGGAGAAACCTTTCGATGCAGGTTGTGGTCTAATTAAGATAGCGGGTCGTGGCCTGCCTTTTACTCATGAGATTCTTTCGCCTTCTCGTCGTTTTCGGTTTGCTTGGATGCTTCGCCAATCGAGGGTTTGCAGCGACACCGCTTGCAAACCCAACGCCCACCATTCTTCCACCACAATTTGAAGGCTGGCAGATGCAGGGCAAGCCGCAAACCAGCACCGATCCGGGGGTGGCCGATCCTACGAACGCGGTGGTGCTGAAGGAGTATGGCTTCAGTGATATCGAGTCGGCGACTTACGGTCGCGACGACGGCCGCACGTTGAAGGTTCGTGCCGCCCGCTTTGCCGACGCTTCGGGAGCATTTGGGGCCTACACCTTCTATCTCCAGCCGGAAATGAGGAAGGAGGAAATCGGGGATCAGGGAGCGTCGCTCGGGAATCGAGTCCTTTTCTATCGCGGTCACATTCTGATTGACGCGCAGTTCAGCAAAGAGTCGCCAATGTCGGGAGACCAGTTGCGGGCATTGAGCGCGAGCCTGCCGCGTCCGGGGGGAAGTGCCGGCCATCTGCCAACGTTCATCGAGTTCATGCCGCAGCGCGACTATATTGCGAATACGCAGAAATACGTCATGGGTCCGGTTGCGCTGGAAACACTCGCACTGCCGATCTCGACCGATCTGGTCGATTTCGACGCCAGTTCTGAAGTCACCCTTGGTCGTTACAGTACCTCGAGCGGCGAAGCGACTTTGACTCTGATTTACTATCCCACCCCGCAACTCGCAGCCGAACACTTGCGCCGCATTAACGCGGCTCACCAGCTCCCTGCGCCTCAAACGGGGGAACTGACGATTGCGTGCTCGCGTGATTTTTGCGCCAAGCGCACCGGGCCGATCGTGGCCATCGCCAGCGGAGGCATCTCGGAGAGTGACGCGAGGTCGCTGCTGGGGATGGTGACCTACGAAGCCAACGTTACCTGGAATACGCCCACCACGAACCCCCAAGTTCACGACCTCTACATGCTGATTCTGAACATCGTGATTCTCTGCGCGATTCTTGCGGTGCTCGCCATCATTGCCGGCGTCGCGTTCGGAGGATTTCGCATCCTGATGAAGCGACTCTATCCCGACAAGGTCTTTGATCGCCCCGAGCAGATGGAATTCATCTCCTTGCACCTCACCGAGACCGTAGTGCAGGGAGCGGCGCGGGAGGCATCGGATGGGCCTCCCGGAGTGCCCCAAAATCCCTCCTGAGCCATTTAAGTGCCTCAAAAAGATTGGCTTACGACCGTTCTGCGGCCGTTTTGTCTCAAACGGGCACATTGGGGGAGAATGTTTACGGATTTAGTAAATTACTGAAAACAAAGGCATTTATTTCGCAAAAATCGCTTGACACCCCCGTTTTTGGGCTCATAAGATTTCGGCAGAAAGTTTTGACGGATTCTAAGCCTCCGTTGGAACTATTCTCCCTTGAAGAGAAGGCCGTCCAGTTGCCGGGCGGCCTTTTCGTTTGTGTGCAACGGTTGCCACGAGCGGGTTCACTGGACGGTTGCCACGAGCCGGTTCACTGGCAAGGGAACGGTTGCTGATTTTTTTTCGTATCATTTGTTGTGAGCGGTGTTGCGGGATCGGGTGAACTTCGGAGTCCTGGGGGAGGCACGATGTTCTGCGATGGATGTGGCGCTGCCGTACAACCTGGACAAGCATTTTGCAGCCGGTGCGGCAAACAGATCATTGGTCCCGTTTCGCCTGTATATCCGATTCCGGGCCGCGTGAAACAGCACGTGCACCTGCTGGGAATTCTGTGGTACGCGATTTCCGCGCTGAACGCGGTGGGAGGCCTGATTCTTCTGGTCGTCAGCAACACGCTGATTCCGCATCTACACCAAATGGGAGCGCCGCAGGAGACGCCCACGAGTTTCCTGAGTACCCTCCTCGGCATTGTTGGAGTGATCGTTCTGGCCAAGGCGGCATTCGGTTTCCTTGCGGGCTGGGGACTGACGCAGGGGGAAGGCTGGGCGCGCGTCCTGGCGCTGGTACTGGCGTTCCTTGCGCTCTTCAACATTCCATTCGGCACCGCCATCGGCGTGTACACGCTATGGGTGTTGTTGCCGGGTCAGTCGCAACACGAATATGACGAGATAGTCAGATCGCGCGCCGCCTGACCGCTGCCCGCTTGGGGTCCACTCATGCCGAGGCAGTGGCCCCGGTGATGATGTGGCAGAGAGAGTGTGTGCAGTCGAACTGAATTGCTGAAAGATCGGCTTTGTGCGGAATTGCCGGAAACCACAGCTCCAGCCCATCCCTGACCGTCATTTCACCGCTCGAAAATCCGGCCCAAACCGGGAAGAAGTGACAGACTGCCGCAGCTTCCGCAAGGGATTCTCGACCCGTTTCCTTGTCGCGATCCGGGGAGCGCCCTGTGTCATCCTTGCCGGCATATACGCCGTTCTTTCCCGCGGCGTCGGAGCCGCTCCCCGGAGTTGATTATATTTCATAT
>Ga0123356_10002827_pt1 | contig 18365 bp, 18 predicted proteins | sample TergutEmb28metaG_2_FD_92546 | JGI IMG/M metagenome (GOLD analysis project Ga0123356, IMG submission 92546) | Embiratermes neotenicus P3 segment gut microbial communities from Petit-Saut dam, French Guiana - Emb289 P3 | ecosystem: Host-associated > Arthropoda: Insects > Digestive system > Gut ...
ATGTAAATATACACATTTCCTGCTGACACAAAATTTATAAAAAAGTTGCGTTTTTTTCCATTTTTATTTTGACAAAATTTCAAATTCTGTTTATAATGAACCTAACTTAACAATTCTATGAAAGGGGTACATTATGTTAAAATTTGAAGACTACGTTTCTAACCTGCCTGATATTCCTCAGTCGAACTTCGCCCAATTACTCGAACACTTGGCTGTAAAACACACCAACAAGGATTTTATCCTTTACCGCACAAGCAAACAAAAAGATTTTACCCGCTGGACTTTTTCAAGATTTAACGAAGAGTGCCGCAGAGTCGCGCGCGGGCTTTTAGCCGCGGGATTGGTTAAAAGCGACCGGGTTGTTATATGGTCAGAAAACAGACCCGGCTGGATGTCAATCTGGATGGGAGCTGTTATTGCCGGTCTTTCAATTGTACCTGTCGATTTTCTTGTTACAGAACAAGAATGTTTAAATATCATTAAAATAACAAGAGCGAAAGCTTTTTTCTATTCTGGAAGAAAAAAAGAATTTGCAGCTTCACTTCCCTCTAACGGAATTTCGATGGCAGCCACCGTTTGTATCAGCCCTGAAAGTGACGATGCTCCTGAAGGAATAGAAACAGAATATGAATCTTTCGGCAAAGACGCGGATAATCAGGTTTTACCGAATCCTGACAGTATCGCTTATAATCATCCGGCTTCTATTGTATTTACATCGGGAACTACAGGTTTTGCAAAAGGTGTTACCCTTTCACATAAAAATATAATTGCCAACGCAAGCGCCGCAATAAGAATGTTAGAACCGACCGATAAAGATGTTTTTATCGATGTTCTGCCGTTACACCATACATATCCCACAACCTGTTCTTTTATAGCTCCGTTCGCGAGTGGAATCCCCGTAGTAATCGTGGAAAAAATTGTCGGTAAAGTTGTAATAGACGACATACGAGACGCGGGAGTTACATTCCTTATTGGTGTTCCACTGCTTTATGACAAAGTAATGACAGGTATAAATACCGGTTATCAAAAACTTTCTCCGATACTTAGAGTTCCATTTAATATGCTGCGTAAAAAAGCTCTTAAAGAAGCCAACAAAGGAAACCCTGAGTTTGGACGAAAAGCGTTACGTTTAATTCGTAAAAAAGCCGGGCTTCTTTCAATAAAAATAATGGTCGCGGGCGGCGGACCATTAAGTATAAAAACGGCCGATTTTTTTGATTCCTTTGGTTTTAATATAGTACAAGGATACGGCATGAGCGAAAACTCGCCTTTAATTACAGTTAATACCCCGCGGCATAAAAACAATGAATCGGTCGGGCTTCCTGTAAGTTATACTGATGTAAAAATACTTGACCCCACTCCCGAAGGCATCGGTGAAATCGCTTGTAAGTCGCCCTCTGTTATGATCGGTTATTTTGAAAATGACGAAGCTACAAAAGAAGTTATAAACGAAGACGGCTATCTTTTAACAGGCGACCTGGGCTTCCGCGATGAAAAGGGTTTTATTTTTATTAAAGGACGCAAAAAAAATCTTATTGTCGGCTCCGGCGGTAAAAACGTATATCCCGAAGAAGTCGAAGCGCATTTTGCAGGTTCGCGTTTAATCGCCGAAGTACTTGTTGTTGGCAGAAAAACCCCAAGCGGCGAAATTATTTACGCTGTTACAGTTCCCAATTTTGAAAACATAAAAATCGATCATCCCGGCAAAGAAAACGACGAAGCTTTTATAAAAGACTTAATTAAAAAAGAAGTTGAAGAAGCCAATCGCTCTCTGCCTGTGTACAAAAAGATCGGCGATTTCTGCGTGCGCAACGAACCGTTTGAGAAAAACGCGCAGCAGAAGATCCGCCGCTTCATGTACGCAAGTTACGAAAATCCTTAAGATATTTATCTGTTAATAATGTAGACACATTATTAACAGATTACTTTATAAAAAAGCATTTTCGCAGCCTTGGCGAGAAAATGCTAGTGTCGTACGCAAAGTAACCGACTTTGTGTACGACACTATAACTCGTCTCTTTTTGTGATGACCTTGTTAATTAGACCGTATTTCACAGCTTCCGCGGCGCTCATCCAGTAGTCGCGGTCTGTGTCTTTTTCTACCTGTACAAAAGGATTGCCGGTTTCTTCTGCTATAAGCAGGTTTATTTTTTCGCGCAGCTTTTCAAGCTCGTTTGCGTGAATTTCTATATCTGTAGCCACACCCCTAATACCAGAAAGCGGTTGGTGAATCAGATAATGACTGTTTGGAAGCCCAACCCGTTGTAATTTTGGAGAAGCCAGTTGAATAATAGCGGCGGCGCTTGCTACAAGCCCCATGCCGATTGTCCAAACTTGCGGTTTTACAAAGCGAATCATATCGAAAATCGCGTATCCTGCGTCAGCGTCTCCGCCGGGGGAGTCTATAAAAATTCGGATAGGATCATCACTCATATCTTCCAGTAACAATAACTGACGAATGGTTTTTTCCGCCAATTCTTTATTTATTTCGCCGGAAAGTAAAATAGTCCGTGTTTTTAACATTCTGGTTGCCAACGGGTCTAATTGCGGCGATTTATCTTTTTCCTGGGAATCATCATCTTCTTCGTTTAAGTTTAAATTAAAAGGGTTCATTTTTCCTCCGTTCTGTAATGGTAGTGATTTTTTGGAATTAAATCAATGTTAATAAAGAACTTAATAAACAGATAAACCAAAACCCGATATGTATAAATAATGGACAGCAAATTAGGGAAATGAATAGATCGTAAATATGGACATTGGATAACAAATTACTAAGAGTTATACCGCAAGAATTAAACTATAAATTCTTCATCAATAGCTTTTAGTATCTTCATTTTAAGCTGAGATTTTCTTTTTTGCTGTGAAGCTTTTGTTTTTATCACTTCGGAACTTGTTGTATCTGTAAACAAATCAGTAGGAGCGATTTTAAAGGCTTCGGTTAAACGGTCTATATTATCTGCTGAAGGAAAACGCTTCATAGTCTCAATTTTACCAATTAATGTAGGCGAACAACTTATCATTTCGGCTAATTCCATTTGAGATAAACCATAAATTTCACGTAGGTTTTTCAAGTTTTTTGCCAATAATTTACGGACATTTGCCATACTTGCTTGTTTCCTTTCAATATAATGTAAAAATTTCATCATTTGACATAAAAAACGGCAATAGACTTACAGTCTCTGTAATAAAGGACTAATAGTCTTTACATTATTATAGAAGTTAGATAGAATTATAGATGATTTTTATTAATTTCAATTTTGATATGGCTATTTTTTTTTGGCAGGAATAATTATTTTTCAGGGGTAGTGTTGCTTTGGCTTCAATTCAATTAAATAATAGAATACAAAAATATCTAAATTTTATAGAAAAGTATTCCTTGTTATGCACGGTAGGATTTGTTTTTTTAATGGCTATTATTCTTTACCGGCAATTTATTTTTGGCGGCGTTTCTTATTTTTATACTAATTCTGACGGTTATGCGCAGTTTATGTCACAATTAGTAAATTTAATTAATCATTCTGGTGAATACCCTATGTGGAGTTTTTCTGTTGGTTTGGGAGCTCAAATTAGTAATAGTTGGTTAAATCCGTTTTATTTAATACCTCTTTTATTAGGCGCTGAGAATATAGAATATTCAAGATTGTGGGTACAAATTTCTGCAATTGTTATTTCTTGTTTGTTTTTTTATCTTTTTCTAAAAAAGTTAAACTTTCATCCGGTTGTATGTTCAGTAATTTCTATTATGTATTCATTTAATGGAATTATCATTCTACGAGGTAACTGGGCTAGTTATGCTATTGAATGTGCTGTTATTGCGTTTTTACTTTATGCGGTAGAAATTTATTTTAATAATTATAAAAAATGGTTTCTTGTTACTTTAGCTATTACATTAATTACGTTTTCTTTATCTTTTTATCATGTATTTTTATATTCGTTATTATTATTTATTTATGTTACAATAAGATTTATTAATATATATAAATTTACATTTAAAAAATATTTATTTTTTATGGGTAGGAATACATTTATTTTATTATTAGGTTTATTTATTTCTGCTATAATATTTTTGCCGAATATTGTTTTAATAACTTCAACAAGCAGATTTGAAAGTACAATCGGAAGTCTTAGTTCTGTATTTTTATTTTTACCTGTAAGCGGACAAGAGTTTTTTTCAATATTTTATAGTTTCTTTTCTTCCGATATTTTTGGCGTTTTTGATATGTACAGCGGCTGGGGAAATTATCTGGAAGGCCCGCTTTTTTACTGCGGTCTTATAGTTTTATTTTTAGTTCCGCAAACTTTTATTTTTACAAATAAAAAAAGCAGGATATTACTTTTAATATCATTCTTTTTTGTTTTTATATATCTTATTTTTCCCGGTGTTAGGAATATGGTAAATTTATATATCCATAATTCATATAAAACAACATCGCTATGGATTTTAATATTTATGCTTGTTATTGCCGGGTATACATTAAATAATATAATTAATAATAAAAAAATAAACCAAAATATTCTAATAATTACATTTTTATTGTTAATAATACCTTTTATTTTATTTATTCCAATGTTGGAAAAATATAATATAGGCTTTCAAAATAATATCGCATTACAAGTTGTTATTTTTCTTGTTATTAATTTTATTTTATTATTTATTTTTAGTACTAAAAAAAATAAGTTTATTCTTATCCCATTAATAACTATTGTCATTATTGAGTTATTTATTTTTTCCGGTATTACTGTTAATCGATCAGGGTTTTATTCTATGGTAAAAAAATATCATTTTGATCATTCCGGAATTAGCGGTCATTCAAATTTTGTTAATACTATACGTGCGGCAGTTGATCATATTAAAACGTATGACAATTCACAATTTTACAGAATTAGTAACGGGCTTATTTACATGAATTTTACAATACCTTTATTATTGGATTTTTATAGTGATTCATATTATACATCATTTTTACCGCCAAATTATTCCCGGTTTGCCGGATTACAAATGAGCGATTCAATTATTCAAGGAATTCACAATTATGGAGGGTATTTTAACCCTTATTTGCAAACTGTACTTGGTTTTAAATACCGGATTTCACATTCAGATTCGCCTCCGCCTTACGGTTATGAATTAATCGGATATGACTTTAACAATAATATAGCGATATATGAAAATATGTTATCGCTTCCGATTGGATTTGCGGTTAATAATTATATACAGGAGAGTGATTATCTTAAAATGAATAAAACTCAGCAAGTAATTACGCTTTTAAATGCAGTTGTTTTATCAGGACATGATAAAGCCTTAATCCCATACTCATTACCAAGCAATGAAGATATATATGAAGTTTATGGTGATTTATATGGCTTGTATGAGCAATCTGTTATAATGAGGCAAGCGGAGCCTTTTACAATAAAATCTTTTAAACAAAATAATATTATAGGCAATGTAAAATCTTCTAAAGACGGCTATTTATTTTTCTCTATTCCGTATGCAAAAGGATGGAAGGCATATCTTAATAATAAACCTGTAAATATTGAACTGGTAAATATTGGTTTTATCGGTATAAAAATACCTGAAGGCAGCCATACTGTAGAACTTAAGTATGTAACACCCGGGCTTATTCCAGGGGCTATTATTTCCGGTATTGGGATAGTTATATTCATTGCAATAATATTAATTCAGGTAAAAAGAGAAAAGAGAATAAAATGACTGAACAAATTCAAGTTTCAATAGTGGTTCCAATCTTTAACGAAGCCGCTAATGTTATAAATTTACATAAAGAGATCAATGATATTTGTGTTTCTCAAGGGTTTATTTATGAAATTATTTTTGTAGATGACGGCTCTACAGATAATACACATGAAATATGCAAAACAATAAAACCATTAAAATTAATTCGTCTGCGCCGTAATTTCGGACAAACAGCCGCTATGGACGCAGGAATAAAAGCCGCACAATATCCTCTTATTATTACGATGGATGGAGATTGCCAGAATGACCCTGCTGATATTCCTAGATTAATTAATTACATTATAGAAAATGATCTTGACGTAGTTTCCGGTTGGAGGAAAAACCGAAAAGATAATATATTAAAAAGAATTACATCCCGCGGAGCTAATTTTTTAAGATATATTATTATTAAAGATAATATTAATGACAGCGGTTGTTCACTTAAAATATATAAAAAAGGATGTTTTAAAAATCTTAATCTTTACGGTGAGATGCACCGTTTTATACCGGCATTATTAAAAATAAAAGGTTTTAAAATTGGTGAGATAATTGTAAATCATCGTCCAAGAACTGCAGGAAAAACAAAATATAACTGGAAGCGTACCTTTAAAGGATTTCTTGATATGTTATCTGTCTGGTTTTGGCATAAATATGCCGTACGTCCTTTACATCTTTTGGGCAGTATAGGAATAGTAATGTTGCTTTTTGGGACAGCTAGCGGTGTTTTGACAACAATAAATTATATTAATGGCCAAAGCCTTACTGATGATTTTCAGGCATTTCTTACTTTAGCGTTTTTATTTACAGGGTTATTCTTATTTATTTTTGGTTTGATTGGAGATATATTATGTAAGTTGTATTTTGGATCTGCAATTGATATGCCATATTCTATTAAAGATATCATGGAGAATAGAGAAATAGAATGAAGATCCTTATGATTGCTCCAACTCCATTTTTTGCTGACAGAGGATGTCATACAAGAATATTAAATGAAATTCTTGGGCTACAAGAACTGGGTCATTCAATCTTATTATGTACTTATAGGCTTGGTAATGATGTCGAAAGTGTAAATACAGTTAGGTCATTCAATTTTCCATGGTATAAAAAACTATCTGCCGGACCGTCAGTAACAAAGATATTTCTATTACCATGCCTTTTTTTTACTGCAATTGAACAGATTATTAAATTAAAACCTGATATTGTTCATGCATTTCTACATGAAGGTGCTTTTATTGCAAGATTGTGTAATATTTTCTGTAAAAAACCAGCTTATGTATTTGATTGTCAAGGTTCATTAACCGGTGAACTATTGCAACACAATTTTATAAGGAAGAATAGCTTGCTTTATAAAACTGTATTTTTCTTAGAAAGAAAAATAAATAATTGGTTTCCTGTTATAACACAATCTGAGCAACTTATGAATTATTTAAATGAAACAAGTAATAATAAATACATTCTTAATTCTTTTGATTGTGTTGATGTAAATTTGTTTAAACCTATGAATAAAAATATTGAAATTGCAAATAAAATTAACCTTGATATTAATAAACCAACAATGCTTTATATGGGATTACTTGAAAAATATCAGGGAATAGATGTAATGCTTGAAGCATTTTCAGAGGTTGTAAAAGCTGTGCCAGAATGTCAATTAATCGTGATAGGTTTTCCCAATATAGATAAATATAATAATATGTGTATATCTCTTGAAATATTGAATAATGTAATATTTTTAGGAAAAGTCAGTTATTTTGATTTACCTTTTTATTTGTCATTATCAAACATTGCGATCGCTCCAAAAATATCTGAACATGAAGGAGATGGAAAAATATATAATTACATGGCAATGGGAATGGGTATTATAACTTTTGAACGCAGTGTTTCAAAAGAAATTTTGGGGGATGACAGTGCTTTTCCAACAGCTCTTTTTTCAAAATTTAATGATTGTCATGATTTAAAAGAGAAAATGATATTTTTATTAAATAATTCAGAACTTATAAGTATAATGGGAAGAAATGGACGGGAGCGTGTCTCAGCAAACTTTACACATATAATGCAAGCAAAAAAAATTGAATCTTTTTATAATGAATTATTACAAAAAAGTAATAAGCATAAATGATAGAAGTATTAAAATGAAAATTTTTATTAAACTTATTATTAAATTATGTATAACTTCAATTGTATTTGGATATATTCTATTAACAAATGACTTGCCTCTTGTATTTCAATATTTCTTTAAGATTCCACCTGTTATTTGGTTTTCTTTATTTTTAATTTTAATATTTGAAGTTATTGTTTCAACTGTTAGATTATCACTTTTTTTTAATAATGTAAAAATTCTTAAACTATTTTATGTAAGATTAATTTCTGTAGCATATGGTTTTATTTTACCAGGTCAGCTAGCAGTTGAAGGGGTAAAGATATATCTTATTGGTAAAGAGAATAAAAAATATAGTCAGCCAGGTTCTGCGATAATACTAGATAAACTAATAGGGCTTATCGTAATTTTGTTCCTTGGCATAACAGGCTTGTTAATTACACATAGTCTTGGGTTTAAAATAACTGTAATTTTTTTTATTATTTTTGTTTTTCTTATATTTCTTGTTTTTTTATTAAATATTCCTTTTCTTTATAATAATATTAACAAGTTTCTGTTTTTTCTTTCACAAAAACTAAAAGTTCTTAGCTCTTTTTTTGAATTTTTATTAAAACTTGCAGAAAATTGGCAGGTCTATACCAAAAATAAAAAACTGTTAGTTAAAAACTTAATATATGGATTGATATACCAGCTGCTTATCTGTTTAACAGGTGCTTTTTTAACTTATAGCTTGGGAGTTGGATTTATCTTTTTTGATTGGTTATGGATACACGCTGTTCTTACAATTGTACTTTTACTTCCAATATCTTTAGGTGGATTGGGTATACGAGAAGCCAGTTTTATTGGATTACTTGCATTAATTGGCATAAACTCAGAACAGGCATTAGCGGTTTCTTTTGGGTTTTTAGTTTTAGTGCTAGTACAAGCATTGGCAGGGATTGGGTTAGAAATCGGAAAAGTGTTTGTTAAGGGAAAGAAAAGTGAATAAAGAATATATTTTTATACTATCCAACAGCACATTTTTTTTATACAAAATATTGCAACAAAGAGCTATTGACAGTTATTAAAATCGTGTATATTGTGTTTTTATTACTTTTTTGGAGGAAAATATGTTTTTTAAAGGTACAATAAAAATTGAAAAAGAAGAAGATTGGTATGTAGCAACTTGCTTTGAAAATAATATTGCTTCACAAGGTAAAACAATTGATGAAGCAATGAAAAAGTTAAAAGAAGCTATTTCACTATATTATGAAGATGAAAATAAAGATGAAGAATTAAAATATCTTCAAAATGATCAAGTTTATATAACTAGATTGGAAATGGCAATTTAATGGGAAGTAAATATCCAGTACTAAAACTAAATGAAGTTATTTCCGCATTATCAAGAAAAGGATTTGTATATAAAAGTCAAAAGGGAAGCCATGCAAAATACACTAATGGGAAACGAATATATATTATTCCAATGGATGACGAAGTAGCAAAAGGAACATTAAGAAGCATTTTAATTCAAGCAGGAATAGAATTAGATGAATTTATGATATTAATATAATTTGTTAAGAAAAAAGTTTATATAGCGGTAAATATCTATCCAACATACACCCTTGGAACCCTCATATTAATATTACATGTTATTTCGTAAGGAATGGTTCCAACAGTTTCTGCCAACATAGCGGCATCCTGTTTTTCGGCGCCAAAAATGATTACTTCATCCCAGCGTTTAACAGGCAGGTTTTCGATATTATCGGTACATAAATTAACGCAGCATTGATCCATGCTGACCCGACCTACCAATGGATAAGTTTTTCCGTTTATTATTACTTGCCATTTATTGCTTGCCAGACGAGGCAGCCCGTCAGCGTAACCTGCTGATACAATGGCGATATATGTATTTTTGTCCGCTATCCATGTTCTGCCGTAAGAAACTGATTCGCCTTTTTTTATTTTTTTTATTAAAACGACAGCGCTTCTAAGCTCCATGACAGGTTTTATCGAAACATCAATATCGCTTGTTTCTTTTTCATAAGTTTTATATCCGTAAAGTAAAAGACCCGGTCTTACCATATCCAGCCAGGATTCAGGATGCTGTAAAATTGCGCCTGAATTGGCGGCGTGAACAATGCCCGGATCAATGCCTTCAGCACGTATTTCGTCAATTATTATCTTAAAGCTGTTAATTTGAGTTTTTGTAAAATCGATATCCTTTTTTTCGCTTGAATCTGAAATCGCTAAATGTGTGGCGATTCCTTCCAGTTTTAAGTTTGAACAGGAAGTTATATGGCGGGTAAGAGGCAAGGAATCTTCCATAGAACAGCCCATTCGCCCCATGCCGGTATCAATTTTTATATGAATCGATAATTTGGCGTTTTTTCGCATGGCTTTATCATTTAAAATGGAAGCGAACTCGATATCTGAAATGAACGGGGTAAGGTTATATTCGATTATTTCCGGTATATCATCAGGATTGGATTGAGAGAACACCAAAATCGGCGCTTTTATCCCCCCTTTTCTAAGTTCAACCCCTTCTGATACCGCTGCCACGCCAAAGCAAAAAGCTCCGGCTTCAAGGCTTATTTTTGCGATTGGAAGCGCCCCATGACCGTAGGCATCAGCTTTAATTGGTACACAAATAAGCCTTTTTTCGCCTATTTTTGCTTTTACAAACTTAATATTGTCTTTAAATCGATCCAGGTGAATTAATGCTTTTACGCGCATATTTGTATATTATCAGGAAAATAAATTATAGAATAGTTGAATTTCTGTACGTTTTAGTGTTATATTATCATTGAGTATGTGTTTTCGCTTTATTTTTAAGATTTCTATAATCCTCATTTTTTGCGCCGCCCTTTTCTGCGGTTGTGAAGATCTTGACACAATTTTACCTTCTGCCGGTAATTATAAATTAAACGTGCAGGTAAATAACACATTACTGGATGATTGTTCCTTTGTGACTTCAAGAGACAAAATTCATTTATACTTTGAAGAATCTATTTCTAACGATAAAGATGTTACCGCTCTTATGGTGTTTTTAAGAACTCCAAGCGGAGAAGTCGTTGGACGCAGGGTTATATATGGTCTTGATCGGGAATCTTCGCAGGATGATTCTTCCGATAGCGAAGATTTATTTGTTCATGTAAAAAGTCTTGATGATAATTTGCCGCTTTTCCCCATGCCGAACAGCTTACCCGCGGGCAGATATATAATGGTTTCTCAGGTAATGAGCGGACGAAATGTATTACAAAGAACCGAAAAACCTCTTTATTATATTGGCGCCGCGGCTTTTTCATACGATGGCATAAATGTATATTTACCCGGCGTAGCGAGAAGCTCTCAGCTTATTCCAAGAGGAACAGTTGTAATGCTGGAAGCGGATATTGATTTTGTTACCCAATTTGATCCTTACATTATCTGGTACGAAGGCAGAAATAAAATAAGCGAAGGAAAATATTCTGATGGCGCCGGTTTTCTTTTCTGGAAAACCCCTGAACAAAGCGGTTTTTATACAATACGCGCCGAGGTTTTTCCTGTTAGAAATGATGACAGGCTTTCAGGTTTTATGAAGGAAACATCGCTTCTTGTTTCTACAATGGCAATAGATGTTAATCTTGTTTCTCAGAATATTCCGCAGCTTGTACACTGGTATACATTAGAAGGTGATTTATTTGATTCAAAAATGCCAGCGTCTTTGGAAAGAAGTTTAAATACTGTTACCGGAAAAAGTCCTGTATGGATTGGCGCGAATAGAACTTACGGAGTCGCTACAGGTTGTGATGATGTTATCAGTCTGCCAAGAATTTTAATACCAAATAACAGCATGAGAACATGGCAAGCTTTATTCCGTTTTATGCCATTGAGTGACGGCGGTATTTTATCGGTTCAATTTGGATCTTCACGTAACGTTAGTATGAATTTATATATCGAAGGAAATAATCTTATTTTAGCGTTAACATCTCCTTTTAGAACTGTTTCGCAAGTTGTTAATATACCTGAAAATATTTTAAATCATGATAATAAACCTTCTTTTATTACAGCAGGTGTTTATTTTACGATTCGTCCGGGTTTATTATCCGCTCAGATTAATATTATTGACGACGCTGTTAATAATGAATTTTCCATGAATGCTGTTAATCTTAATGTGAGTATTGATGATGAGTTTTATATTTTGATGGGTATTCCGCGGGATACGGACACAAACGCGGAAACAGAAGTTATTTTCGCGCCAAATATACTTTGGGATGAATTTGCTTTGTATCACATGCCGCCGATGGATATTATTACCGCAGAGTTAAGAGCGTTATCAAATACGGAGCCGCAGCTTACTTCCGCAAATTAATATCGCAGATATGAAAATAAAATTATCTTTGACTTATTTTTTTCTGGTTGTTATTTTGATAATTGTTTTAACTTCATGTGTAGGTCAGACTCATTCTACATTTATTCCAATTCCCGACAGCAGTTATTATATTCAACATAGAACTTTTCAGGTTGATTTTGATAAAATTATTGATTCAAAAGACGGAGCGCAAATCGTGTCCGAATGGATATTTGCTTTTTTAAAAGGAGGGATCGAGGAAGTTGAAAGACTCGATCGGTTTTATGATAAATATGTTTTTATCGGGATCAATGAAGGTGAAAATTTTAACACTTTAAACAGATGGGGGAGTTTTTTTTCGGCGACACATGATTTTCCAATGCTGGCAGCCGCCAGAATTGAAAAAAGAATGATACAATCAACTTTTATGTATCCTGATTATGAATATGGAGCGTTTTTTGAAAGTTTGGTAAAAAACGCGTATAATACTGTTTTTCCAAATACTATAAAAGAAGAGACCTATTGGATTAAAGTTAAGGTAGATAATGAAAGCGATGAATTATCAGATGATGTTACATCGAATGTTTTTTTCTTTTTTGTATTAATTAGTATGGATAAAATTACAATGCAAAATATTATAAGAAATATGATGAGTCAAACAATTAATTCGGTTACTTTAACCGGCGAACAGGCTATTTCGGTTAACCGCTTGCGCCAAAATTTTTTTACAGGATTTTAAATGCGGCATTTTGATAAAAAAATCGGTTACGGCGATGAAACTCCTATCGCCGCTTTAGCGACACAACCGGGAAATTGCGCTCTTACCTTAATCCGATGTTCCGGCGCGGGCTCGATAGAACTTTTTTCTTCTGTTTTTTCACCGTCGAATAAAAAAACTTTAATCACAGAGGTTGAGGGAAATACTGTTATACACGGCTGGATTGTTTCCAAAAAAGAAAACGAAAAGATTGATGAAGTGATGATTTCTATATTTAGAGCGCCCAAAAGTTACACAGGAGAGGACTGTATTGACATTAGCTGTCATGGCGGTTTTTCCGCATGGAAAGCTGTCATGGCTGTTTTAAAGGACGCGGGCTTTCGTGACGCTCTTGCCGGAGAATTTACATTCCGCGCGTTTGTAAATGGTAAAATCGATCTTACAAGAAGTGAATCTGTTATAGAACTTGTTAACGCTAAAACAGATATTTCACGCCGTCACGCGGTTAGCCGTCTTTGCGGCTCGCTTGAAAAAGAAATTAACGATATAAAAGCTATGCTTGTGCAGGTTCTAGCCGCGGCGGAAATCTATCTTGATTATTCCGAGGATGAGATAAGCGCCGAGTTTGACGCGGGAGCATCGGATGAAATCGCCGGTAAACTTCCAAACAAGGAAATCGCGCGTGACGCTTTGGAAAAGTTAAAAAAGTTATCTGACTCCTGGCAGCTTGAAAGACTTTATCAACAGGGAGTTACAATTGTAATAGCGGGTTGTCCAAACTCTGGCAAGTCCAGCCTTTTTAATTCTTTTTTAAAAGAAGATCGCTCGATTGTTACCGATATACCTGGTACCACCCGTGACTGGATCGAAGCCTTTGTTTCGATAGAAGGAATCCCTGTACGGCTTATCGACACGGCGGGCTTGCGTGAATCATCAGATTCTATCGAAAAAATTGGTATAGAACGCAGCCGAACACTTTTACTGGAAGCGGATATTGTTCTGTATTTAATTAACGAAGAGTTAGATTTAACCGAATATGGTGACAGGCACCTTTTTGTCTGGAACAAGTGTGACATATCTCCTTTACCCAAACCGTTTCCTGTAAAAGATATTACTCCTATCAGTGTTAGCGCGAAAACAGGTCAAGGTCTAAACGAACTATATAGGGCGATTACTGATACTATAAAAAAGCAAACTATCAATATTTCCGGTTCGCGATTGTTTGATGAACCTGACGCCGCGGCAATTGGCACAGAACGACAAAAAAAACTTGTTGACAATGCCTGTTCGCTTTTGGAAGAAGCTCTCGCTCTTTCGGAACAAAACGAGCCGCTGGATTTAATCGCGCCATTAATAAGGGAGGCGGTAAACTCGCTTGGTGAAATTACTGGTGAAGTTTCCACCGCCGATATACTGGAAGAAATGTTCAGCAGATTTTGTGTTGGAAAGTAGGAAGGGAGTAAGTGGATTACGATTGCATTGTTATAGGCGGCGGACACGCCGGCATTGAAGCGTCTCTTGTTACAAGCCGCCTTGGTTTTAAAACTTTACTTGTTACGCAAAACCCGGATTGTATCGGCGCTCTTTCCTGTAACCCCGCGATTGGCGGTCTTTCCAAAGGCAACCTTGTACGTGAAGTAGACGCTCTTGGCGGAGAGATGGCAAAACTGATAGACGCCACAATGATCCAGTACCGTGTACTTAACCGATCAAGAGGACCTGCCGTACAAGCGCCAAGAGCGCAGGCGGACAAACACGCGTACCAAGCCGCATCTCGCGCTGTTTTGGAAAGACAAAAAAATCTTACAATTTTTATGGATACAGTAACAGATTTATTAATCGATGATAAGGATTGTACTCAATACGCGCGCGGTAAAGTTACTGGAGTTAAAACAAGAAGAGGTCATGAAATTTCCGCTCGTACAGTGATTCTTGCCGCCGGTACTTTTTTGGAAGGTAAAATATTTATCGGCGAATACGACGCCGCGCAAGGGCGCCTTGGCGAAGAAGCGGCGGCAGGACTTGGGACATCTTTGCGCCGACTTGGATTTCCTGTTGGCAGATTAAAAACAGGAACGCCAGCGCGAATAGCCGGTAATTCAATCGATTATTCTGTGATGGAAAAACAAGACGGTGAACAAATGTTTCCTTTTTCGTTTACTGCCGGAGAAGATTTTTATTCCAATTTAATTAATAGACCGTCTCTTCCGTGTTATGTGACATTTACAACCGAAAAAACACATGAGATTATCAGAGCGAACATTCACCGCTCTCCTTTATACGGCGGAAAAATCTCCGGCACGGGAGCCCGTTATTGTCCTTCCATCGAAGATAAAGTAGTAAGATTCGCGCAGCGCGAGCGCCATCATGTTTTTATTGAACCCGAAGGACTTTCCACAAACGAGATGTACATGAACGGCGCGTCCAGTTCGCTGCCCGAAGATGTTCAACATGATTTTATTCACAGCATTCCTGGTTTGGAAGAAGCGAAAATCGTACGCCCGGGTTATGCCGTTGAATACGATTATCTTGATCCATTGGATTTATATCCATCGCTGGAATCCAAGCGGCTGTCAGGATTTTTTTCGGCAGGGCAGACAAACGGCAGTTCCGGTTACGAAGAAGCAGCCGCGCAAGGTTTAATCGCGGGGCTCAATGCCGTGATGAAAATGCAAAACCAACCTCCAATAATTTTAGGGCGGGCTGAAGCGTACATCGGCGTTCTTGTAGACGACCTTACAACACTTGGAACAAAAGAACCCTACCGCATGTTTACAAGCCGCGCCGAACACCGCCTAATGCTGCGCCACGATACCGCCGACACAAGGCTTACTCCTAAAGGTCGGCAAGCGGGATTAATTAACGACAACCGCTGGGAACTTTTTATGGAAAAAACAAAAACACTGGATGAGATTAAGGAATTATTAACTCAGAGTAAGCAATACGAGCAGGGCAAATCCATCGAACAATTTCTTCCGGAACTTGTTGAAAGAGTATTACTCGACAAAAAATACGAAGGTTATATTGAAAAAGAAAAACGTTTTGCCGCCAAAGCAGCTAAAATGGACGCTATCAAACTTGAGCCTAATTTGAACTATAAATCCATTACGGGGCTTTCAACAGAAGCAAGAGAAAAACTTGTATCTGTTAGACCACTCAATGTCGGGCAGGCGGCTCGGATACCGGGTGTGCGGCAGGGGGATATTGCGCTTTTGATTATCCTGGCGAATAAAAAATTAAACTAGTTCAATTAGTGTCTGTCTATAAATACAAAGTATGTCCGCAAAATAACCGAGTTGTCGAACATTGCACATTTTACCCATTTTAAGAAATGAGGTCAACTGTACGCGTAAATACTTACCCTTTTATACACATATTCCACAAAAAAGCCCAATTTGATACTTGACAGGGTAATCGTGATACTATATAGTTAGATAAGATGCGATATGCAGTATAATGATGAACAATGATTAATCATGTATACAGGAGAATGAGTTATGGGTACATTGTTGACGCTTCGTCAATTAAGTGACAAGCTTCAGGTTAGCAGATCAACTATCGATAGATGGAGAAAAGAGGGGCTTCCTTGTACAAAAATAGGAAAAAGCTTACGCTTTGACGAAAAAAAGGTTTTCGGATGGATCAAAAGAAACAAACAGTGACCATAGGTTTCTGATATTGTTGATCATTGCTATTACCTTGTGGTAGTATGTTTAAGATCATGAAAATTGTGGAGGCAATATACTGTTAAAAACTAAAATTGAAGATCTCATTGAAAAGGATATTGCTGATTTTCGTGAAATGCGAAAAAACACACGTGAAAGCAATGATCGGCATGGTGAGCAGAGTTTTATGGAGATGTTATTATCAGGAAGTAAAAAACTTAATCAGGAATTTGCAGGGTCTGACGAGTATAAAATCGATTTTGGTGAATTAAAATGAGAGAAAATACAGATGGGTTCATTTATAATGATTTGCCTGATGATGTAATGTTATAACGGCTTGGAATATTCAAGGAATTTAGGCATTACTATTTGGATTGAGATAAAAATAAGTTATTGTTTCTTTGATTAATTCCATACCATCGCCAAGTTCTCTGGCTTTCCAGTCGGCATATACCACTGCCGGTATTAGCTGGGCTTGGGAACGGACGGCGTCTATGCCAATCTGGTCAAAATCAGTCCTGTATTGACCGGTTCGCATCGCAGATGATAATTCATCCACCGAACTACTTATAATCGTCCTTGTTTCGCCATTTGTGTATGTTCCCCCATAACTTAATATATATTGTCCTGTTTGCGGATTGCGTGTCAATACCGCATTATGACTTCTTGCTCTTGAATATGTGTTTGAATTTTCTAATAAAAAACTCACTTTATTAAATTCCTCATCCACAATTTCAGTAATGAATCCCCGAATGCCGTTGCGGTAGAACGTTTCTACTTCCGCACGGGTTACATTGCCCCTGTCGGTGATCCATTGCGGTACAACTTCATGGCGGCTAACAGCAACATTGTCGCCGAGAAAGCGCAGGATTTGTATCTCTTGAAACACAGCCGCGCCAAGTTTTGATCTGCAAGACGTGGGTTATTTGCGGGTAACATAACGTTTGCTTCAGGAGGACGGATGTTGAGGACTAGCTGAGAGTAATAGGAAAGCAGAGCAAATTCTAGGGGAGTGTCGATTTGCACATCATCAATAGCAAGATGTGAAAATTCCCTACGCTCTGCCCTCGGAGCAGAAAAAACATATTCACTGGCAGGGTCTATTACTCCTCTTTGAAAACCAAAAGTCTCCGCATATCTATTTAAATTCAACATTGTATCATTCTACCCAAAGGCGCTTGCTGTTAAAACGAAAACAAGAATTATCGTTGTAATTAGTCTTTTCATTCTTTTACTCCTTGAAATTTAATTACATCCTCAATATTTGCATAGGGAATTATTTTTTTTGAGTCAAATTTACTTTCTTTGGCTATAACCAAAGCTTGTTCATAAATAACTGCCGGAACCAGAATCCTGTTAAAATATTCCTGTATAATAATATTTTCAAAACTTAGTAAAATACAACTTTTTAATTCACTTGCTGCAAGTTCCCATGTTACAATCTTATTTATCGTAGGTATAATAAGCGAAGCTATGCTTGTATAAACAGCCATACCAAAAAAAGCGATTATTCCAATGCCTATACCGACAACGGCTAAAGCAAGTGTGTCAATAATTAATGTGTCAAGATCAGCTTCGCCTACAGAGCTGCCAGGAAATGTAATCTGTGTCATATAAGTATCCTTAATTAATGAAAACGATAAATATTAGTACGTAATAAAGCTTTGATCGTACTAAAAACGAGAATATCCCATAATAAAATTGTGCTTGAATTATATTTGAATAAAATCAGAAATTATTAAAAGCCATTTCTACCTCCATTTCTTTTCATATTACAACTCTAGCAGTAAACTACTGACTACAATCAATTTAGACTGTAGTATTTGTAACAACGAATGGTGTCTGAAACG
>Ga0123356_10002828_pt1 | contig 18363 bp, 16 predicted proteins | sample TergutEmb28metaG_2_FD_92546 | JGI IMG/M metagenome (GOLD analysis project Ga0123356, IMG submission 92546) | Embiratermes neotenicus P3 segment gut microbial communities from Petit-Saut dam, French Guiana - Emb289 P3 | ecosystem: Host-associated > Arthropoda: Insects > Digestive system > Gut ...
CGCCTGCGCCCGTACCGGTTCTTAAAAAGAAGTGCAGAAAGCGAAAAAGAAGTGATTCGCAGGGTATTTCTGGATACATTAAACGATAAATATTCACAGACAGACGGTTCACTTGTTTCCGCATATCTTGATTCTTTTATGACGCAAAATACGGAAAAACTGGAAATACTTGCAGCGTGGTTTATTGTTTCTTTTGCCAGAATTGTTTCATTATCTTTTAAAAAAAAGGGAAAAGAGAATATCCCTGCCGTTATTTATGCGCTTGGAGAACGTTATGCGCCAATAGCAGAAACTGCAGGATTGGAACGCTATTTAAAAAGTACGGATGTAATAAAAATTCTTCTTTCGCAATGCGGTAATTTCAAAGATGATTCTTTTTCCCGTTTTATGGAAAAATGTCTGGACATGATAGGTCAAGTAATCCGCCAGGCAGAGAATCCGCAAAATAACATATATTATGATATTTTTAAAAAGAATATCGGCGAAGCGGTAACCGCGGTCGATGTATTAAACATAAATGCAGCTATCGCGCTGGAAGGCCTTTTTTATAAACTTAAACAAAGTATGTCCATAAGAGGACTTTATGGTTGAATTTTTTAAGCGTGCAATAAAAATTCACGAAAAGCTTGATACGGAACAACACCGGGAACTTTTGATTTCTGCAGTGGATGAGATCAAGCTTTTTAAAAATGTATTGGATTCAATTGATAAAGGTATTATTGTATGTGATGAAAATCTTAATGTTTTAGTAGTAAACAAATATGCCAGACGGCTTTTACCTATAGACTACATCGAAGGAATAAAATTGCGTTCCGCAGTAAAAGATGAAAAAATTATAGAAGAATTCAGGGATATTGTAATTAATAAGGAAAAAGTAACAGACAAGGAAATTGAAATTGAGCAGAATGGACGAAATATGCTGCTTTCTGTTAACGTGATTCCTATGGTTCAGGAAGGACGGATAACGGGAACTCTTATCTACATGGATGATATTACCGAAAAGCGAAAAGGAGAAGCGCGCCTTAGAAGAGCTGAAAATCTTGCAAGCCTTACAACGTTGGCTGCCGGTGTCGCGCACGAAATAAAAAACCCTCTTGCTTCCATTTCCATTCACCTTCAGCTTTTGCAAAAAATACTGGCAAAAAAACTAAAATCATCAGAAAGGGATACAGGAAAATATTTTAATGTTTTAAAGGAAGAAATTGACAGGCTTAACCGTACTGTTGTTGATTTTCTTTTTGCTGTGCGTCCAATGAATCTGGAATTACGCGAAGGAGACATAAATGCTCTTATTATGCAAATAGTGGAATTTGTCCGTTTTGAGCTTGAACAGGCAAATATTATGTGTCTTTTAAAGCTTGAAGAAAATTTGCCCAAAATCTTGATTGATGAACGCTACATGAAGCAGGCTTTATTAAATCTGATAAAAAACTCCCAGGCTGCCATGCCAAAAGGCGGGGTTTTTTCCATAAACAGCAGTTTTATTGATAACGAAATAAGAATATCAGTCTGTGATACAGGTATTGGAATAAGTAAAGAAAATATAGGAAAGATTTTTGAACCGTATTTTACGACAAAAGATACAGGAACGGGACTGGGACTTACTCAAGTTTATAAAATTATAAGGGAACATAATGGAGAAATAACCGTAGATTCAATGCTTGGAAAAGGCGCTGAATTCAGGATAAGTTTACCCTTATATCAAAAAGAAACGCGACTTTTAGCGTATAACGGAGGAAATAAAAAATGAATTTCCGTCTTTTGGTAATTGATGATGAAAAAAATATCCGCGAAGGTCTTGGAGAATTTCTTCAAAGCGACGGTTATGATGTAGTATGCGCCGCCGACGGAGACGAAGGATGGACGCGCTTTTGCCAGGGCGATATTGATCTTGTCATAACAGATTTAAAAATGCCCGGTATTTCCGGAGATGAACTGATGCGCCGCATCCTGACACAGGCTCCGGGATTTCCTGTAATTATTCTTACAGGGCATGGCACTGTAGAAAGCGCAGTAGCCGCCATGAGGGAAGGCGCATGGGATTTTCTCTCCAAACCCGTTGACCTTGACCATCTTTCCTTAAAAGTAAAACGCGCTCTTGATAACCGTGAATTGTTTTTCCGGCACCGCAGAATGGAAGAAGAAATTGAACGCAGAAAACAGTTTAAATCTATCGTTGGTAATTCGCGTAATATGCGCGAGGTCTTTGATACAATGACAAAAGCTGCTCCTACAAAAGCTTCAATTTTGGTTACAGGAGAGTCGGGTGTTGGAAAAGAACTGGTCGCGGACGCCATCCACGAACTTTCTCCGCGGAAAGATAAACCGCTTATTAAAGTACATTGTGCGGCACTTTCTTCGTCATTGCTGGAAAGCGAACTTTTTGGACATGAAAAGGGAGCATTTACAGGCGCTGTTTCGCAGAGGAGAGGCCGTTTTGAACTGGCATCCGGCGGAACGCTATTCCTGGATGAGATTGGCGAAATTGATCAAAATATTCAGATAAAACTTTTGCGTGTTTTACAGGAAAGGAAATTTGAAAGAGTAGGCGGAGAAAAAACTATTGAAGCTGATGTGCGGATTATAACCGCTACCAACAAAGACCTTAAAGCAGAAATTGAAAAAGGAAATTTCCGCGAAGATCTGTATTTTCGCCTGAATGTTGTAAATATTCATGTTCCGCCGTTGCGCGAAAGAAAAGATGATATTCCCCTTCTGGCTGCCGCTTTTTTAAAGGAATTTGCGCAGGAAAACGAAAAAAAAATCGAGGGCATACATGAAAAAGTACGTTCCCGTTTTTATGCGTATGATTGGCCCGGCAATATTCGTGAACTTAGAAACTGTATCGAAAGCGCGGTTGTTATGTGCCAATCAAGTTTAATTACCGCTGATGATTTGCCTCCTGTTTTTAGAAATGCCGAAGAAGACGGATGGATAAATATCAGGCTTGGCGTTAACATGGCGGACTGTGAAAAAATAATCATCCGCGATACTCTTTCTTTTTGCAAGGGAAACAAAAGCAAAGCTGCCGAAATGCTGGAAATAGGACGTAAGACGCTTTTACGCAAACTAGTTGAGTATGGACTTAGCGGGCATGACGACAAAGAGGAAGAGTCCGCAGATTAACGCGGAAAAGAAAAAACTTGATATTCTTAATCCGCGTCTTTCCGCGAAAATCCGCGGATAGTTAAATAAAAGCTCTGCGAAAATTGTTTTCTATTTGTATTTCCAATTCTTTAACGCATGTATTATTCCCGGCTTCGCTGCGAAGGGCGGCGGCTGTTTCCAGTATTAATGGCAAGTCTGCCCAAATTGAGAAATTTTCTGTGCGCCGCGGCTGATAGGGCGCGTCTGTTTCTAATAGCAATCTATCCGTTGGAAGAATAATACAACTTTGTATCGCCTGTTTGTGGTTTAACATGATAACATTTCCAAAAGAAAAGAAAACGTTAATGCCGCGGCGCAGAAGCGCCTGTGCTTCATCAGGCGTGCCGGACCATGAATGAAAAATGACAGCTTTGCACTTTGACAAAGTTTTTGCACAGGCAAAAATTTTATGTATAGCGCGGCGGGCATGAATTACAACCGGCAGGTCATATTTCAAAGCAATATCAATCTGAGCAGTAAAATATTCATCCTGCAATTTTTCAGTTTCCCTGAATTCGCTATTGTAAAGATCAAATCCGCACTCACCAATCGCAGAAATTCTTTTCCCGGCTGCAAGTTCTTCAAGTATTTCCAATCCCTCATTAGACCCATTCCTGATTGTAAATTGCTGCGGATGTATCCCAAAACATAATAAAAGCGGCGCTGCGTTTTCAGCAAAAGCGGTTTTTGCTAACGTTTCATTAGAAATAAATTCTTCAATGCGAAAAGAACTTGCCATGGCAAGTACATTAAGCTTTCGCCGTTCTTCTTCGGCTTTTGGAAAAATGTTAATTAAATCAAAAGGATGGCAATGAGAATCCGTAAGCATTACAATCCCAGGATTAACTTTGCAAAAGAAAAATAAATGATAAGAGATACAGCATCTACAATGGTTGTAAGCAAAGGCGCGGACATAATTGCGGGGTCTATCTTAAGACGCTTGGCAAAAATGGGTAAAATGCCCCCTACTGTTTTTGCCATAAGTATTGTACAGAAAAGGGAAAGCGAAATCGTTAGACACAATTTCCAGTCATGGTTATTCATAATAAAAACCCGGATAAAATTAACCAGTCCAAGGACAAACCCGCAAAGCATTGCAACGCGAAGTTCTTTCCATATTACTACAAGAATATCTGTTAAACTTATTTCGCCGACAGCCATACCGCGGACTATCAAGGTTGATGACTGTGAGCCCGCGATGCCGCCTGTATTCATGAGCATGGGAACAAAAGCCATTAGAATAGGTAAAACCATAAGTCCGTCTTCAAAGCTTGAGATAATAGCGCCGGTTATGGTAGCAGAAAGCATAAGAATTAACATCCATAAAAAACGGTTTTTTGCGTGCTGAAAAATAGTTGTTTTAAGATATGGATCGTCAGATGGAACAAGAGCAGCCATCTTTTCAATATCTTCGGTGCTTTCTTCAACGATGACATCAACTATGTCGTCAACAGTGATAATTCCAACCAGCCGTTGATCTTTGTCGACAACGGGCATTGCAAGTAAGCTGTATTTTTTAAACTGTTCGGCAATTGCTTCCCTGTCATCTGTAGTGTGCGCAAAGACAATATTTGTATCCATTATGTCGGCGATTTTTTCCTGAGAACGGGCAAGCATCAGATCCTTTGCGGTGACTACGCCGACTAGCATACGGTCTTTGCGTATTACATAACAGGTATAGATAGTTTCTTTGTTAAGTCCGGTGGTACGAATTGTATCAAATGCTTCCTTTACTTTTGCATCTTCCCGCAGATCAATATATTCGGTAGTCATTATGCTGCCGGCAGAATCATCGGGGTACTGTAAAATTTGATTAATAATTTTCCGTTTTGCAAAAGGAACATTTTGCAGAACTCTTTTGACTACACTGGCGGGCATTTCTTCGATAAAGTCTACTGCGTCGTCAACAAAGAGCTTGTTTATTATTTCTCCGATTTCCGAATCGGTAAGCGCTTCGATAATTGCCTGCTGATGCTCGGAGTCTATATAGGCAAAAACATCAGAGGCAATGGCTTTGGGAAGAATTCTAAACATCTGTATAACTCTTTCTCTGTTCAATTCTTCAAAAATTTCGGCAATGTTAACAGTGTTCATGTCGGAGAGCAGTATTTTTAATTTTGATATATCAAGGGAACCATCATTGATAAGTTCGATAATTTCTTCTTTATTCATATTGGCGCTCTTGCTGCCATTGTAGTAAAAATTTATTTTTTTATCAATTCCCTATTCCCTTTTCCCAACTCCATATATATAATAAATCCATGTTACCAAAATTGATTAAATATATTTTAACTGAAAACGCGTTATCCCAGGAAGTAACTGTTTCCGGCTGGGTAAGAACCAAGAGAGATATGAAAAACCTCGTCTTTGTAGAAGTAAATGACGGTTCTTGTTTTGCGAGTATTCAATGTACCTTTGATCGCAGTGCCAATATTGATCCGAATACCGAAGCAGCTCTAACATCTCTTTCGACAGGCGCTTCTGTAAAAATCAGCGGAAAACTGGTGCCTTCTCCTGCGTCCGGTCAGGCAGTTGAAGTTGCCGCCGCAGAGCTTGTTGTATTGGGAGAAGCTCCGGCTGAAGCCTCAGGTGATATACAAGCTTATCCCCTGCAAAAGAAGCGGCATTCTCTGGAATTCCTGCGTGAGATCGCGCATTTGCGGCCGCGTACAAATACATTCGGCGCAGTAGCGCGCCTTAGAAGCCGCCTGTCTTTTGCTATTCATCGTTATTTTACGGAAAGAGATTTTCACTGTCTTCATACGCCGATTATCACAGCGGGAGACTGCGAAGGCGCAGGTTCAATGTTCCAGGTAACAACGCTTAAACCTGCCGCAAATATTGATTATGCAAAAGATTTTTTTGGAAAAAAAACATTTTTGACTGTTTCAGGTCAGCTAGAAGCGGAAACTTATGCTACGGCAATTTCGCGTGTTTATACTTTTGGACCTACTTTTAGAGCGGAAAATTCCAACACTACCCGCCACCTTGCTGAATTTTGGATGGTAGAGCCGGAAGTTGCTTTTGCCGACCTTTCTGACAACATGGAATTAGCCGAAGACTTCCTTAAAAATGTAATCAATTCTGTATTGGAAGAGTGTGCGGATGAACTTGCTTTTTTTGATGCCCATGTCGAAAAGGGAATTATCGAAAACCTAAAACAGGTTGCCGCGGCAAAATTCGCCCATATCACATATACCGATGCAATAAAAGAACTGGAAAAAGCTGCCGGTGTTAACAAGAGCCTCTTTGAATTTGAACCGCGCTGGGGATGCGATCTGCAAAGCGAGCATGAAAAATTCCTTACAGAAAAAGTTGCCGGCGGTCCTGTAATTGTTACCGATTACCCAAAAGAAATAAAAGCTTTCTACATGAAATTAAATGATGACGGCAAAACAGTAAGAGCCATGGACGTTCTTGTTCCCAGGTTAGGTGAAATTATCGGCGGGTCTCAGCGCGAAGACAATTTTGAAAGGCTTGTCAAGCGTATGAATGAAATGAGCCTTAAACCGGAAGAATATAACTGGTATCTTGATCTTCGCCGCTACGGAACAGTGCCTCATGCGGGATTTGGTCTTGGATTTGAACGGCTCATTCAGTATGTTTCCGGCATGGCAAATATCCGTGATGTAATTCCCTTCCCGCGCGCAGTAGGCCAGGCAGAATTTTAGTTAAAAGAAGGGGTAAGGGGTTAGAGATTAGGGAATAAAACTGGTCTCTGTTCCCTATCCCCTATCCCCTTAATAATTAATATGAGAAAGAAAAAAATAATTATATTTTTACTAATTCTTAACATACAATATTTTGCCTCTGCGCAGATTTTCTACAGACCGGCGCTGCTTGAGCCTTATGTCGAAAATGCGCCGGAAATTATTTCCAGAGCGGCTGTTTTAATTGATGCGCATACAGGAATATTGTTATATGCAAAAAATCCTGATGAAGAAATCCCCCCTGCTTCCATGACAAAATTGATGACTATGCATCTGCTTATGAAAGAAATCGAAGAGGGCAGAGCTTGTTATGACGAATTAATTACAATAACAGTAGAGAGCTGGTCACGAAGCCAGCCGCTGGGTTCAAGTTTGATGTTCCTGGAACCGGGGCAAATCGTAACATTACGCGAAATCATGTTAGGTCTTGCAGTTTCTTCCGGAAACGATGCTGCTGTTGCGGCTGCGCTGCATCTTGCGCCAACCATGGAAAATTTTGCCGCCATGATGACTTCAGAAGCCCGCCGTATGGGAATGAATGTTACACGCTTTGTGGAGTCATCAGGAATTTCTGCTGAGAATATTACTACAGCCGAAGAATTTGCATTATTCAGCCGGTTATATATACAACAGCATCCGCAGAGTTTAAGAGATTTCCATTCTGTTCAAACTTTTGCATATCCATTAGCGGCAAATGTGCAGGATAGATACCGTTTTCGGCTGCATACTATCGTGCAGAATAACCAGAATATCCTGTTAAGTACTTTTCCCGGAGTAGACGGCTTAAAAACGGGATTTATTAATCAGTCAGGTTATAATATCGCTCTTACTGCCGAAAGAGAGCAAACGCGTTTTGTGCTTGTTTTACTCGGCGCTCCCAGCATACCGCGTGAAGGAGGACGTATTCGCGCCGAAGACAGTATACGCCTTTTAACATGGGCTTTTGAAAATTTTAAAACGGTACGTCCTGTAATTAATAATTCTGACCAAGCTGATCTGTTTTCAGCGCGTTTGTGGAAAGGCAGAGAAGATTTAGTACAGCTTATACCAATGCCGGCTGCTTCAATGGATTTTACTTCTCCCATTAACCGCGCGGACTCGCTTAGATTTGAAGTTGTTATACCGGAAAACTTAATCGCTCCATTACCTGCCGGGTCTTTTGCCGGGTATCTGGATATTTCAGATGAATATGGCGAATTACACCGTACTCCGCTTGTAACAGCTGCCGCTTACGAAAAAGGAAGCATTTTTAAAAGACTCTGGCACTCAATATTACTTTTATTTAATCGTTAAAATAACCCTGAGATTTTTCCGGTACTGTCAACATCAATTTTTTCTGCGGACGGGACGGCAGGCAATCCCGGCATAGTCATAATATCCCCGGTTAAAACAACAATAAAACCAGCTCCCGCAGAAATTTTTACTTCTCTTACTGTCAAGCTCCAGCATTTTGGCGCGCCTAAAAGAGAGGCATCATCGGAAAAACTGTATTGAGTTTTTGCCATGCAGATTGGGACGTTAGCAAGTCCCATTTTTTCGATTTGGTTGATTTGCTTTTGAGCGTTAGGTGAAATAATAATACTGTCAGCATGATAAATTCTTTTTGCGATTGTTTCAATTTTTTGTGCAATCGGAATATTTACATCGTAAGAATACTCAAAATTGTTTGGCTGTTCGCAAAGGCGTACAACTTCTTCTGCAAGTTTAACCCCGCCTTCGCCGCCTTTTGCCCAAACTTCGGAGATTGCGACATTGACACCTAATTCTTTGCATTTTTTTTCTACCAGTTCAAGCTCTGCCTTTGTGTCTTTTGGGAAGGCATTAATCGCAACGACTGCGGGTAGCTTATAAACTTTTGTAATGTTTTCTACATGCTGTAAAAGATTCGGCATACCCGCTTCCAGGGCGTTTAGGTTTTCATTTTCAAGATCGCTCTTTTTTATTCCGCCGTGTGATTTAAGCGCGCGCACTGTTGCGACAATAATAACCGCAGAAGGTTTAAGGTTTGCAAAACGGCATTTAATATCCAGGAATTTTTGCGCGCCAAGGTCCGCGCCAAAACCCGCTTCGGTAACCACATAATCGGCGCATTTTAGAGCCATCTGCGTTGCCATGATTGAATTACAGCCATGCGCAATATTGGCAAAAGGTCCGCCGTGAATAAAAGCAGGAGTGCCTTCCAGCGTTTGTACAAGATTTGGTTTTAATGCGTCTTTTAAAAGAGCCGCCATTGCGCCATGAGCATTAAGCTGCGCGGCAGTGATTGGCTGCTCTTCTGATTGTTTCCCGTAAGTGTAACCAAAAATAATACGTCCCAGTCTTTTTTTAAGATCGTTTATATCGGAGGCAAGGCAAAGAATTGCCATAATTTCCGAAGCTACGGTAATGTCAAACCCGTCTTCGCGGGGGGCGCCGTTTGCTTTTCCTCCAAGACCGTTAGTAACAAAACGAAGCTGGCGGTCGTTCATATCGATACATCTTCGCCAGACAATCTTGCGCGGGTCTATGTTGAGTTTGTTTCCCTGATAGATATGATTGTCTATAAGGGCGGCTAACAAATTATTTGCGGCTCCAATAGCGTGAAAATCACCGGTAAAGTGCAGGTTGATATCTTCCATGGGAATTACCTGCGCCCAGCCGCCGCCCGCAGCTCCGCCCTTGACGCCGAATACCGGCCCCAGGGAAGGTTCCCTTAACGCGACCATTGTTTTTTTCCCGATTAGGGAAAGACCGTCGGAAACACCCACAGTTGTAGTAGTCTTGCCTTCTCCCGCAGGAGTGGGATTTATTGCTGTAACAAGGATCAATTTACCGTCTTTTTTATCCTGGTTTTTTAACAGGAAATTATAATCAATTTTAGCTTTATAGTTGCCGTAGTATTCTACGAACTCTTCTGAAATGCCTGCTTTTTTGGCTACATCTTTTATATGAAGCGCATTTTCTGGAAATACAAACTGTGCAATTTCTATATCTGAACCGGAAAACTTTTTGATATTTGGCATTTTTTGATAATGCAACGATTGCTGGTAATAGTCAAGGCATATTCTTTAATAATTAACCACGAACAGACACGAACCCACACGAACAGAATAAAAAATATAAAATTGCTGGTTCGTGGTGGTTCGTTTGGTTCGTGGTAAAAATTTTAGAAATATCTTTTGAGTAAACCCTTAAAGCCGTTGCAGTGGCGGGCTTCATCGCGCGCCATTTCATGAACCGAATCGTGAATTGCATCAAGGCCTTTTTCCTTGGCTCGTTTGGCGATGTCGGTCTTGCCGGCGCAGGCGCCATGTTCGGCATCAATACGCATTTCCAGGTTCTTCTTGGTGCTGTCCGTGATTACTTCGCCCAAAAGTTCCGCAAATCGCGCAGCATGATCCGCTTCTTCAAAAGCATAACGCTTAAAGGCGTCGGCAATTTCCGGGTAACCTTCACGTTCGGCAACGCGGCTCATTGCAAGATACATTCCCACTTCTGTACATTCGCCGTTAAAATTTGCCTGCAAATCTTTTATAATATCCGCATCAACTCCCTTTGCAACACCGACCACATGCTCGGCTGCAAAGCCGCCGCCGGCTTCCTGCTCCTTAAATTTAGAGCCAGGAGCTTTGCACTGAGGGCAAGCTTCCGGCGCGCTATCTCCTGCATGTACATAACCACAAATAGAACAACTCCATTTTTTCATAATTTTTTCCTCTTTTTTTTAGTTTCTGCCAGTATAACACATAATCGTATTTTCATAAATTGATTTTTTTGTGAAAATAAAGGATAATCTATTTATTATGATAAAAACCATATTGGTTTTTGGATATTTAATCCTAGCCATGATTTTTCTGTTTCCCATTGGGGTCATATCAATTATTTTTTACTTTTTGGGACTGAAAAAGCTCATGTCGCTATTTCTTTACCGTATTGCCCAGGGGTGGGGATTGTCGCTGGTTGCGCTTACGGGATGTACTATGACAATAAAAGGCAGGGAAAATATACCAAAAAAAGGCGGTATTTGTTTTGTCAGTAACCACTGCGGTTATTTTGATATTGTATTGATGCTTGCCTATTGCGGGCGCCCCTTTGGCTTTGTTGCAAAAAAAGAACTCCTTTTGGTTCCGTTTTTAAATATCTGGATTTATATTCTTGGCGGACTTTTTATAGATCGCGGCAATGTCAGAAAAGCTGTACGTACAATTAACAAAGGCGTACAGAAAATAAAAATAGGCAACAGCATGATAATCTTTCCGGAAGGGCATCGTTCCAAAGGACGCGGGCTTCTTCCGTTCCATCCCGGTTCTCTTAAACTTGCGACCATGGCAGAGGCAGTAATTGTCCCTGTTGCTATCGAAGGCAGCTACGAAGCACTGGAAAAAAACAACAAGGTGGTCAGCGGCCCTGTAAAAGTAGCTTTTCTGGACCCCATAGACACAGCAACCCTGCCGCCCGAAGAGCGCAAACACGTTCTTTGCAACAGGATTTATACGGCGATAAAAGAGGAATTGGGCTTATAAATTTGGACAAAAATGAAAGAATACGATATTTATATATAAAGGAAGTTTTTAATGAGAACTATGATTAAGTCAATTGCAATTATTATCCTTTTGGTGATATCGCTTACAATGACTACTTGTTATTTTGGCGATGGCAGCGGTGGAGCTGGCGCCTGGATTCCTATCCGCACAGCCGAAGAGTTGAATGCTATCAGGACTAATGCTCAAACCATGTCACAAAATTATTACCTTGTTGCTAATATAAACCTTGGTGTTGCGCCGTGGAATACCGGCGAAGGCTGGGAACCTATTGGCACATTTGATGAGGAGTTTCTTAACTTCTTTTTTGATGATGGCGTTGATGGCTTTGAACAGCCTTTTACCGGTAAATTTAACGGCAATGGGTATAAGATAACCGGCTTAACCATAAACAGACCTTTAGAATTTCCTGTAGGTTTGTTTGGTTATGTTAAAGGCGCTGAGTTTACTAATATTGTTTTGGAAGACGTTAATATTGCGGGAGCTATTTCTGTTGGTAGTCTTGTGGGGTTTGCTTTAAACAGCACGATAACTAACAGCTACAGTACAGGAACTGTTACAAGCATTTCGCTAGCTGGGAGCTTAGCAGGCGGCATAGCAGGTTATTTGCATGACAGCACAATAACCAACAGCTATAGTACAGGGAATATAACCGGTAGATCGGCCGGTGGTATAGTTGGTGGTGCAAGGAATAGCACAATAACTAACAGCTACAGCACTGGAGATATTATCGCTAATGGTTTTAGTGCAGGCGGCATAGTGGGGTATGTAAGGGACAGCACAATAACGAACAGCTACAGCACAGGGAATATTTCTGCTGGGTATTGTGCCGGAGGTATAGCAGGGGAGGTATCCTTTAGTAGTATAATAACCAACAATGCCGCGATTAATCCATCAATAACATCCTTTAGCGATGCAGGCCGTATAGTAGGGGATATCTATGACAGTACTGTTGAGAATAATTTTGCGTTAGATACTATGACTGTTACAGGCGGCGGCTCTTTTGGTGACGATGGCACAGATAAAACGAATGTCGAATTAAGAACACGAATTACATATTCTAATGCAATTATCGGTGACGGTTTAGGCGGGCTTGGCTGGCGATTTGGTAACAACGACACTAATCCCTGGAAATGGGAAGGCACACCAACTGACGGAAGACCGATATTGTATTGGCAGTAAGCAACAACCTCGCCCTGAAGTGATCCCGCGAAGTGGGTTCTAAAAAACATCGATGTGCAGCATCATAATATGGGATTATTTTTATCGTATTCTACTGCTTCTTTTAAAAATTGAGTCGAATCATAACTAGCAAAATATTCTCTTGACCACTCAGTATAATCAAAAGGTTCTTTTAAAAGTGTAGAAATAAATTGCTCTGTACCAAGAACCCCAAGGGTTTTCAAAAGAGCATTAGTTCCTTTTTCCATAATAATAGCAGTACTATTCATTTTTATTCCTCCCTGTAATAATCCAGAAATTGAATAGGATTACAAATAATAATATCAATTTGTTTATGTTTAAAAAGTAGTCTGTCTGTAGTAATGAAATAATTGCAATTACCCTCTATAGCACATGAAATATGATAAGCATCTCTCGTTTTAATCCCGGTTTTCATTATTTCTACTGCTCTTTTACCTACACTAGCAGCATTAGTATGGTCTATATAAAAGGCAGCATTTTGGAAAAAATTATTAATTGAATTTTTATTTAAAAGTCTTTTGCTTTTACTGTTTTCAAAACGGTTAATGAATGAATAGGTTAAATCAATTTTAGCTTCTATAACAAGCTGTTGAATATGTCGTTTTGCCTCAGTTTCCAAAGAAATCATTATTTGTGTTTGATCATCAAAAGGTCGGTTATAAGTACAATTATCCAAATAAATTCTTGGTTTTGCCATATTTACATTTTAAACCTTTCTTATTCTTCAAACAATACCTATTATTTAATTAGGTGCCAGGTACTACATTGTTTTTGTTCGTGTAGTTCGTGGTTAAAATCTTTGACAGCTCCCGCAAAAGCGGCTTAATCATTCATCTCATCATTTCCCGGCGGAAAAATGTATAAATCCGGCAGTTTAAAAGTACGATTCAATGCATAAGACTGCGGGTTGTGGAATTTACTGGTTGCCGTAATACTGAAAAAATGGTTTAAAGGTTCATAATCCGGAGAATGAACACGCAGCGAGAACATGAATTCTTTGGTAATATCAGGGGCATCTGCGGTTATTGGTTCCGGCCAGAAACTGAATGCTCCCGGAGTACTGGGAACCATTGTGAAAGGGTTCTGCCAGTTAGTGTTCCTCATGCCGGCAAGTTCTCCTTCACAGTACAAGCTGATATCAATGCCCGATACCGGTTCAAAACTTATGCCGTTAAAAATACGGCCGGAGATGGTGGGCACGTCATACATTGGATTATTGATTTTTTGTATATTGATAGTTGTTCCGTCGTGGGGCGCAGTAGGCCTAAGATTATGGTTTACCAGGCGTAAGCCTTTATAAATAAGCGTAGTTATGTCAGCTTCGATCTGCTGGCGTTTTATGCTGGTTTGTTCAATCCGGGAAAATCCCCTGTTTGATACAATATATTGAGGTTCAATGCGGTTAAGAGTAAAACACATCGTATCTATCCGGCATTGATAACACAGGCAATACTTTTCCGGATTGCCGCTTTTTTGTATTTCGTCAAATATTTTTTGTATAGCTTCAAATACTATGTCTTCGTTTATATTTTTAATATCCATTTCATGCCTCCAATTCTTCTTTTATTATATCATAGATTAGCGGGAAAGTCTTTAGTGTTTCTTTATATTTTTGGTTAATAAATACCCTAATCGTATACAAAGTTTTGATAAAGGCATTTACCGTTTCCGGTTTAAAAGCGCTGGAACTTTCGCTGAACTTGCATTTTTCGTCTGTAACATAAAGCCCTGTTTCAAAGGATTGTTCTTCAGGTATATCGATAATAATATCCTCGCCCCTGATTTCGCCGAGGTTTCCAGACCCGCTCTGGCGCAGTTTTGCGGCAAGCCGTTCTTCGGTCTGTGCCCTGCCGCTTATTTCCCTAATAGCGGCCATTTTAACATTTTCGGGGGAAATCTCCGCTATACAGGAAAAAATACGCCCCTCTTTTACAGATTCCACAAGCGAACCTTCGGCGCTGTTTTTTGCCAAAAGGGAAAAAAGGCCGGTATCATCAAGATCATACAAGTCTTCGCTAAGTATAAGCCCTGATTCAAGGGCGTTTATTATGGCTTTTTTTACCATTGCCGTGCCAGCGCGTACCTGACGATGCCAGTAAACGGTGCGGTACATCAGATATTTGGAAAAAAGAATGGATTCTACGTTTGGAATCAGCCGTGAATCGATGTCAACGCCGCGTTCTTTGTCGGGGTGCAGCCTTGAAAATATAAAATCGACATCTTGCGCCCCATAAGGAACTCCGCAGTATCTTGCATCGCGGTTCAGATAATCAAGTTTATCAGGATCCAGGGCGCCGGACAGAAGTTTTCTGTAAAAAAGCAATTCATCGTTATCACCGGACATTTCTTTGTCTACAATAGCGGCGGTAAAAACAGGGTCGGCTCCTGTATTCCCTACAAGGCTTTTCATCGGTTCTTTTAAAATAATAAGACCTGTAAGTGATTCGTGGGAAGAAAGAGGCAATTCCTTTAAGGAGTGAGTATATGGAAAATGCCCCAAATCGTGAAGCAGGCAGGCAGCAAGAAAGGATTTTACACCTTCAGGTGAAAGCCAGGAAACACCCCGCTGGGTTAGGTTCAACAAGAGCCGTCTGCCCAGATGGTAGACACCGATAGAATGGCTAAACCTTGTATGGGTTGCGCCCGGGTAGACATGATAAACCGGACCCAACTGCATAATCCGGGTCAGCCGCATAAAAGGAGCAGTTTCTGTTAGCTGTGCCTGTTTTTCCGTCATGTAGATATGTCCCCATAAAACGTCTCTTACGGGGTGGGTATAAGCTTCGGTCAAGGAGACTGCTGCTGTTTTTTCCATATGTCTTTGTATTATAGATAAATAGTATTAATTTATCTATAATTTATGATACTATTATACTTGGGAAAGTATGCGAATAATTTTTGTTTTTTGTCTGTTAATATTTCTTCCTCTGTCTGCCTTTTCTCAGCGTGAGACTTTCAGGGGTTCTATCCCTGAAACATTATTCCGGCCCAGCCGGGGAGAAGCGCCGCATTTTGCCGAAGATTATGTAATTGGCGAGCTTGGGCGCGGCGGGGCTTCTGCCGGAGCATTTTCATTTGCAAACTTTGCCGCAGAAGGTTTTACGTCAGGACGAGCTACTCATCCTGCTTTAACTTCGATTAATCCGGCTGCTCGTGATGATTATCTATCTGCGATAAGAAGAATTACACCTGAAAATTTCCGTCTTGGCGGCGGAAGAGTAGAAGCAGACGGCGCAGTTTCATTTCTTATCCGGTTTATAGGAAGAGAGATGGGGATTACGGGAGAAATGTATATAAAAAATATTGAAGGAAGCTGGGTAGTCGAGGAATTGATTATTGAAGAACCGGTAAGCCGGTCTGTTGAAAATCAAAGAGCCAGGAATCGTTCGGATTTTTATTCTTACGAAAGGTTTTTCTAGGGATTATTATGGCAACACCGGTAGGAAGAATAGAAAAAGAATTTCTCTTTAAAGCATTATACGAAGAAAAACTGCCCATAATGTATATAAAAGACAGAACAGAACATGTTTTAACCATGGACAGGCCTGCCGGAGAAGAATTGGTTCTGCGCTCTGATATTTCTATTGGCAAATTAAAAGTTAACTCCAAATTGCCCCTATTATTTAACTATCGAGGGCAGGTTATTGATTTTTCCGCAGAAATATTGGCGCAAAAAGAAAGTCTTATTTTTTGCAAAGCGCCAAATGTTCTTCATAAAAACCTGGATCGCAATTATTTAAGAGTTGATATTCCAGAAGACATAAAAATTCTTTTTACTTTCCGGGGAGATCGTTATAATCTTTCATTTCCAAAGATTATGGAATATGAAAATGTTGTTGCGGACGATCTGGTAAAAAATCTCGATCCCCGCAACCTTTCGGGGCTTGTAAAGCAGATAACAACTTTGATAAGTAATTTTGCGGACGGATACAAGGTTGTCAATTTTAAAGAAAAGAAACCCGAAACCATAGAAGAGAGAATTGTTTCAGAAACCGGTAAAACCCTGTTTATTCCTTCTACAGTGGGATTTTTACCAAAAACAGACCCTTACCCCAAAAAGCGGATTGTTACGGAAGAATTGTTTAAATTATACCTTGAAAGTACCGGAGTGGGCGAAAGCTATCTTGATGAAAACTGCGCCCGTTTTTTAAAAAATAAATTTGAAGACGGTATTTTTTCCGATGCCTGGGTGCCTATTCTTTTCCAGGAATATGTCATCGGTTATATTCATATCTGGATCGATAAAAAGGGACGACTTCCTTTTGATTTCAGCATACTTGATAATGTGTATCAATATTCAAAAGTGCTTGCTTTTGCGCTCAAGGAAAGCGGTTATTTTGAACATGGAAAAGTAGCAAATGAACCCTTTGCCGGCAGGATTATTGATATCAGCGCTTCCGGCCTTCTTTTTGCCTATCCGCTGGGTTCGAGTGTTCTTGCGACACTTTTGGTTGATGCCGAATTAACCGTTACCATAGAAGCACCCAACCGCACAATAGATGTTGTTGCTAAAATTGTCCGGCGGTTTAAGGATAAATCCGCCTATTACTTCGGCTGCCGTTTTATGAACATGATTCCGGAAGATACGCGCTTTTTATTTGAATATTTATACGGAAAAGCGGTTGATGCTGCAGAAGGTACGTTTTTAAGTGGACAAGTATAAAATTAGGTGTTATTATTATTTATATTATTAATTTTCCAGGAGTCTTTTATGAAAATCATGAATAAGTTTTTTGGTTTTTTCCTTGTTATAATGCTCGTTTTTTTTGTATTGTCTTGCGGTGACGGCGGCGGCGGAGGAGGCGGAGGCGGAGGCGGCAGCGGTCCTGGCAGCAGCGGCTCCGATCCCACTAGCAACCCAGTAAGAGATTTTTGGGCAATAGATTTTACAGCAGATAGTGATTGGTACGAATTTTACGAACTTTCTGCAGAAAGGCTTGCCCAAAATTCCCGTGTTGAAATTTGGGTACAAACAAATTCCAGAGTAACGGTAACAGAAGCGCAGGCACGGACAGCTGCAAGTTATTATAGTAATTACATTTATCCAAGAATGAGAGATGCCTTTTTTCGGAACTATAATTTGGGTTCTCCCTACGGAATAGTGAACACGATGGATCTCGTCGATCTTATGGGTGATGAAAATGGAAAACTGACAATTTTACTTTTGGATATAAAGGATGGCTATACACCTCCTACCGGTGGATACATTGGCGGTTATTTTTACGGCTATGATTTTTTTCCTGAAGAATTTTCTAATGAACAAGACATGATCTACATAAATATAAATGCATTAACAATTAACTCGAATGAATTCTATGGTACAATAGCCCATGAAATGCAGCATATTATAAATTTTGCTACTAGCAATATTTTATTTGGCAATGACCTGAAAGACAGTTATTGGGTGGATACCTGGCTTGATGAAGGTCTTTCTGAATCAGCCGAATTTGTTGTTTTAAGAGCGCCAAGTCAAAGCCGTATATCGTGGTATAATGCTGATCATACAGGACTTATTTCTATGGGAGCTAATTTTTATATGTGGGATAACTATTCTTTTCCCAACGCTGTATTAAATGATTATGCCACAGTTTATATGTTCTTTCAGTGGTTAAGACTGCATGGAGACACTAATCAATACGGCAATAATATTTACGATGATATACTTCATTCACGGCATTATGATCATCGTGCTATAGTCGGCTCGGTTAAAAGCTCTTTAAATGGTAAGTCATGGGCTCAATTACTGGAAGATTGGCATACTGCTAATTATATTAACAATACCA
>Ga0123356_10002829_pt1 | contig 18360 bp, 13 predicted proteins | sample TergutEmb28metaG_2_FD_92546 | JGI IMG/M metagenome (GOLD analysis project Ga0123356, IMG submission 92546) | Embiratermes neotenicus P3 segment gut microbial communities from Petit-Saut dam, French Guiana - Emb289 P3 | ecosystem: Host-associated > Arthropoda: Insects > Digestive system > Gut ...
AGTTGTCATCATCACAGCAGCCAGTGATACTAAAGTATTCGACGGTACAGCTCTTATCAACGGCAGCTACAGCTTCGACGCTCTCCCGGCAGGCGTTACAAGCATCATTGCTACAATCGCAGGCTCACAAACCGCTGTCGGAAGCTCATTGAATGTGATCACAGGTTACCGCTTATTCAACGGTTCACAAGATGTCACTGCTTTCTTCATTGAAGCTGCTCTCATCAACGGTTCGCTCACGGTTACTCCGGCACCACCGCCACCGGTACCACCCGCACCGCCGGCAGCACCCATTGAAGAAGATCTTGAAGAAGACGCAACACCGCTAGCACCGCTGCTTCCGGGCCCGACACCGCCTGCTCCGGAACCACCGGAAGAAGATGAAGAGGTAAGCATGTTCATCTTCGATGGTTCAACACCGCTGGCAGGACTAGCAGCCGGCAGTTACTGGGCACTTTGGAACCTCATCCTCTCTGTCGCAAGCGCAATGCTGATAATCATGATGGGTATTCGTATCCTGATGAACAGAAGAAGAGATGACGAAGACGAAGAAATCGAAAACACTCGTTATGAACGCGAAGAAGATGAAGAAAGAGCAAATCGCGCAAGACTCTTACTGATGATCATGATCCCGGTTCTCGCAATAATCGCAATCATCATCTTCATCCTCACACAAGACATGAGACTCCCGATGATCCTTGCAGACATGTGGACGATAATACACGCAATAATCTTTGTCGCAGGAATCGTCAGCTACATCTTCGTATACAGACGCAATACAGACGAAGAAGAAGACGAAGATCAACAAATGGCAGAAAACGAGGAATCACAAACCGCTTTAATTTAATAGGAAGAGGAGCTGTCTAACAACAGCTCCTCTTCTTACTTGTAAAACGCATAGCATCATGGTACAATGTCAACTCTGATATTAAGGAGTTGAACAGCAATGAAAAAAGGGGATTTTGAAAGAGCAAAGTGGATTCCTATTTTTATACTCGCTATCATACTGATGCTGATTTATAAGACCATTGACAATATCGGTCAAATAACTTCAGCTATCGGCAACTTTCTTTTTGTTGTTTCCCCCCTGCTCTACGGCATACTATTTTCTTACTTTTTATACATCCCGCATCGCACAGTTGAGGGATTACTCGCAAGATCCAAAATCAAACGCATAGCAAAGCGCGCAAGAGGAATCACCACTATCATTATATTCATTGTACTGGTAGCGTTAGTTTATGTCATTTTCAGTTTTGTGGCACCCATAATCGTCGAAAACGTTGTCTCTCTGGCTAACAGTATACCGGGCTATATAACTACGATTATAACATATATCGATAACTTACCCGCCGACTCTATCTGGATGAATCTTGACATCGCAAATACATTAAGAAACTCATCTGGTGATATAATAAACACCCTTGTCAATCCTGCCGGGATCGAGCAGGTCGCAAGGGGTGTCATGGGTATTGCCGGCGGAGTTTTCAGCGTTATCATGGGTCTTGTCATATCGCTGTACATATTACTTGACAGAGACAAAATCGCCGACTTTTTCAAGCAGCTTAATGTAGCAGTGTTCAAACGCGAAAAGAGAATCGATAATACAGTTAAGTATTTCACTCAAATCAATAAAGTGCTGCTAACATTTATTGCCAGCAAGGGCTTGGACAGTATTATCAATTTTATAGTTGCAACTACGATCCTGCTCATTTTTGGTGTACCATATGCGCTTCTGCTTGGTCTTATTGCAGGTGTTTTTAACTTTATCCCGTATATCGGTTCAATAATATCTGCGTTTGTAATAAGTGCAATCACGGTTATAACCAGTGATTTATCCACAGCAGCGTATGTCATGTTGTGTCTCTTGATTTTCCATCAGATGGACGGAAACTTCATCGAGCCAAGGATCATGAAGTCATCACTAAAAATCAACCCGATCCTTGTTATTATCGCTGTTGTTATCGGTGGTGCGTACTTAGGGATCGTCGGAATGTTCCTTGCTGTTCCTGTCGCTGTAATAATCAAGCAGATCCTTCTTGAGTATATTGCAAATGTTAAAGCTGAAAAAGAGGCTAAGGAGACTGAGAAGACAGATACTGATGAGGATATAAATCCCTCATAGATTGCAAAAGAGCGGCTTTTCAGCCGCTCTCACTTTTTTACCATTCAGGTCTTGTGAAATCCCCGATCGTGTCCGGGGTTATCATGTCCATCGGTATGATGTTCATCCGGGACACCGATCCGCCGTCAAGAAGTGTTCTTGCGTTTCGAAGCGATTGTCTCACCATTGTTGTATAATTGCGCCCAACGCTTAATTGTTGTAATCCGTCATGAACATTTTGATATCCAACACTGCTGCCACCAACTCCGATAATAAAGATATCGCTTCTGCCTGCAGCCTGAGCTGCTCCGATAACAGCATTTGCACCTTCATCCCAATGACACCATACTATGTCTATGGCATCACCGAACTGGATAAGGAAGTCTTCCATGATTTGACGTGCTTCATGAACATTCCAGCCTCCGGTGCATGTTTGTGTTGCAAGTATCGTGATGTTATCGGCTACTCCACCGGTAAACCCGTTATGGAGTTGGATTTGGGCCGCATCTCCCACAGGTCCGCCTACTTCTACAGCGTTTGCTCCATCCGGGAAGTGATTTGAAACATACTCACCGGCCATTATACCGCTTAAAAAATCATCAGTGCCGCAAAAGAAGTCTATTGCGTCTTCACCGGTTTGACCATCCGGAAGTTTTGCTGAGAACAGTCCGACGATAATGCCGGCTCCTTTTGCACGAACAAGTGCCGGTAAAACTGCTTCGACACTGGTCGGATTTATAAATATAACGTCATACTTCTCGGTAATCGCTCGCTCAACAGCATCAACTTCAACCGCTGCTTCATTATTTCCGGATGCTTGAGTCATTTCAATGTTAAACTCACCCATGAGCCTTTGGAACTCGTTCCAGGAAAATACCTGCGCGGCATCAGCCATCGAGTTTGTTATGAACATTGCTTTAGCCGGGTCTCCGGGCTCACGAGACGAATCTTTGTTCCCACATGCAGATGTAATACCTGCTACCAAAACTAATACGAGCATAATTGCCGTTATACGTTTTTTCATACTATCCTCCACTTGCTTTAGAAAAAATTTTCTCCACCAAGGACTTAGTCAAGAATAACCTATCACAATTTAAAGTCAAGCGCTTTTATGTTAATTTTTGTTTAATACTCAACATCGACGGGCATTCCGGTTTCCGCTGATTTCATAATCGACAAAATCGCAAGTGATGTTTTTGCGGCATCTTCCATACTGACAATAAAGTCTTCTCCCGAAATTATTTTATCCGCAAAGCATCGGATGCTTTCGTAAGCAAAACCTTTTACGCGGCCGTGTACTGTGTTTCGAACCAGAATATCCGGCACGATCGTTTTCTCATCGGTGTACTTTTGGATCAGGTTGTGGTTGCTTGCATCTATTGCCACCATGCCCTTACTGCCGAGAATATTGAACTTAAAGTCGTTAATGTTCGGGTTTCCGTTTGGCGTGATCCATGCGTTTTCCATCTGAGCAATAGCACCGCCGAAAAATTCAAGTGTCGTCAGATATGTGTCTGTGGCAGGGACACCTAATGCATCCATAACGCCGCGACGTGATACACTATATACACGCTTTACATCATCATTAAAGAGCCAGCGTAAAGTATCGAGGCTATGACTGCCGAGAAACCACAATATCGAGGATTGCGCACTCCATGAGAGCATATCAGTAGCAACCCATTTTATATCATTTAACCTTATATATCCGGTTTGCAACTCTCCAAGCTCTCCGGCATCTATTGCCTGCTTAGCTACTACAAACGGAGGATTCCAACGGTTATGCAGATCCACCATGACTCGCACTTTGTGCTTGTTGGCGGCATCAACGATACGGTGCACATCGTCTCTTGTTGTAGCGATCGGTTTTTCGATCAGCATATCTTTTCCGGCTTCTGCACATGCTATGGCTATATCCGCGTGCAGGTGATCCGGTGTTACAATTGAAACAGCGTCACAGTCCGTCTTTTGCAGCATTTCTTTATAATCTGTGAATACGTTATTGATCCCATACTTCTTAGCTACACTGTTTGCTCTGTCAATGCTTATATCACAGACAGCTACATTAGTCACACCCGGGTGTTCTGCAAAAATACCGGCATGCGTGTCTCCCCAAACACCGGCTCCGACAATTGCTATTTTCAACATAATAGTTACCTCCCTAACTTCAGGCGCAGCAAGCGGCGCACCTACAAAGTTTGCTCTGTTCTGGCGATTATATCGTCTTGTGTTACTTTTGACAGGACGTTAAAGAATGCAGAATATCCTGCAACCCGAACTATGAGATCCGTATGGTTATCCGGATTCTTTTGCGCGTCCAAAAGAGTCTCTCTTGATACAATATTGTATTGAATGTGGAACCCTTTGAGGGTATTAAAGAAGGCTCGCAGAAGGGCTATGAGTTTTTCAACATTCCTTGGATCTTCAAGCATCATTGGTGTCATTTTTTGGTTGAGAAGGACGCCGCCTGTTATTTTATCCGTACGCAGCTTTGTTATCGATTTCATCACACCGGTCGGACCGGTTTTGTCTGAGCCATGACTCGGTGAGCAACCCTCGGCAAGCGGCTGATCTGCGTGCCGACCGTCCGGTGTTGCTGTTGTGCTGGCTCCTTGCGGTACATTTGCAGAAATCGATGATGTTCCGGCGTAGTAGGCTCCGCCTATCGGTCCCCTACCGTATCGGGTGTTTTTATGCTTTGCTATCTCATCGATATAGCTGTCATATGCCTCAACCAAAAGATCATCGATATAATCATCGTCGTTTCCGTATTTTGGAGCATTTAAGAGCAGACGCCTGATCTTTGCTCCGCTTTCGCCTTTGAAATCATTGATCAGTGCATCCCATAGCTCCGCCCTTGTCACTTCTTTATCTTCATAAACACATTTTTTTATAGCGGCAAGTGAGTCTCCCAGATTAGCTATTCCGACTTGCAGATCACTGATAAAGTCGTATACCGAGCCGCCTTCTTTGAGATGTTTGCCCCGGGCTATACAGTCGTCAGTGAGAGCCGAGCAAAGAATGTCCGGTACTTCTTGTTCAAGCACCATGTCAGCGCAAGTATCGAGCACCACTGCTTGACGGCAGAACTCTCTTATAAATGCATCCCATACGCGCATAACATCATCAAAACTCTCCATATCGAGAAAATGCCCCATACCTTTTGCCACACGTTGTCCGCTTCCAATATCGACACCATCATTTAGTGCAATAAGCAGGGTTTTTGGAAAATTTAGAAAACTCATACCGGTCGGTCGATAGCCCCACTTTCCGGGAACAGCAACTTCTACACAGCCGATCGCGCTGTAATTATATGCATCCTCGATCGTCACTCCGATGCTTAGAAAAGAAGGGATGATTATCTCGTCATTATTAAAAGCGGGCATTCCAAATCCGCAACGTATCACCTGTATGCATTCTTGCATAAATACGTCACTTAATCCTTTGTGATACCGCACAGTCAGGTTCGGTTGCGGCAGGTGGCAACGCGCAACAGTGCGTAGTATCAGGTAGCTGACTTCATTTGTTGCATCTTTGCCATCCGGGGTTTGTCCGCTAATGGTCACGTTTTGATACAGCGGACTGCCGGCAGAAAACTTTGTGTGAGACATGCTTCTTATTTTACACAGCGAATATGTGCGCAGCCAGAGGTTTTCAAGAAGCTCACACGCTTCTTCTTCCGTCATCCCTTTTGCGACACTTTTTCCATAGTACGGATATATGTATTGATCGAATCTTCCATAGGAGAGTGAGTGTCCGTTAGACTCTATCTGAAGGATCAGATGTATCAGCCACACGCTTTGCACAGCTTCGTGGAACGTCTCAGCAGGCTTCATCGGCACTTTTTTGCAGATTCGTGCGAGTTCTTTAAGCTCCGCTGCTCGCACGGCGGATGCGGTTTCCGCTTGCTTTTCTGCAAGCTCTGCGTACCGCAACGCAAAGGCTTCTATCGCATCCATTACTATAAGTATGGCTTTATAAAAATAGTTCTTTTTTAAATCCTCGAACTTGTGCAAGTCAAGTGCTGATTGCGCTTTTTGTGTTCTTGCGCGCACACTTGTAAGGCCTTCTCTTAAGACCAGTTCATAATCCACTGCAATATGTGCGTCTCCGGATGTGATGTTCCCTTCGGTTTTTATAATACCAAGGTCATAGAAAACTCTTGCAGAATCCGGAAAAGATGCATAGCCTTTATCTTTTACTGTACGCCCTTTCCAGTATGGATAAATCTCCCGCAATATGGTTTTATTTTCTTCAGAAATTGTAAATCTGTCACCGATGCGCTTATCAAACTCGTCCAGCTCATCGACTATCCAGTCCATAGCATATTCGGGAAATATAGGAGCCGCCCTGTCTGTACACGCTTGATTGCCGACAAGAAGCGCATCAGAGTCAATATATATCGACATTCCTCTGAGCACACTGTCAAGCATATATGCACGCTTTAAAACAACCTGCTCCTGTTCGTGGTGCTTATAACTCTCCGTTGTTAACTTAGCACGCTCGATACAGACCGATGGTTGCACTTCCAGCAGTTTTTTGCGTAATTTTTCTGTTCGCGGGTTTAGTTTCCCGAAGTAATTGTTCATTTTAAATACTCCGCCGCTCCGATCACTCCTATATCTTCTTTCAGCTCTGCAACTTTAAAATGCACGGGGAATTTTATATGGTAGAACTTATCGAATTCCTTGCGCATGGGTTCAAATAATGCGTCTCCAAGTGCCACGAGACCGCCTCCAAAAACAAATGTATCGATATTGAGCATTTGATATACATTAAAAACACTCCATGCTAAATACCGCGCCATGTCATTAATTAGTATTTTTGCCAGCGGATCGTCACTCTCGTATGCTTTTAGCAGATTTTCACCATTTGCTGTCTCCGGAGTCAATACACTCTCTATGCCACTTTCCAACCCCAGCTTTACCCGGTCAGGCAGGTGTTTACCTGCTATATATGACATAAAGCAGCCTCTATTCTCGCAACCGCACATCAGCCCTTCATCCGGAGTAGCAAGTGCATGTCCGCATTCTCCCGCTGCACCGTATGATCCTGAAAACACTTTTCCGTCAATGATGATCCCGCTGCCATGCCCTGTACCGATCACCATATAAACCATGTGACGTGAACCGCGTCCTGCTCCATGCCGATATTCTGCAAGAGCTGCAGCATTGGCGTCGTTATCGAGGACTATGCGTGTCTTTAAGTGCTCCTCCAGATAATCGCGCATTGAAAAATCTTTGATTCGCGGCATTGCCGATGTCATGAACACATACCCGGTTTCGCGCTCTATAAATGACGGCATTCCGACACCGATGCCTTCAAGCTGCTCAAAGCTTAACTCGTTTCTATGCATGATAGTTTTGACATTATTAATAATCGTATCTGAAAATGCGACGCCATCCGCATCTGCGTCAGTAGGATGCCATGCTCTGTCTATGATCTTACCATCACCGTCGAATAATCCATAAGCTACTTTTGTGCCGCCGACATCGATTCCTATCACATACTTGTTTTCCAATGCACACCTCTTATTCAGTCATCTTTCCGTATGAAACACGCTCGTTAAACGGAAGTTTACTGCGTCTGCTTCCTTCACCATAGTTTTTTCATAGTATATCTTAGTCTTTAATTATCTGCAACTGTATGATATAATCGCCAGAATAGAACTGGATCGGTAGTTTTTATGGATGGCTTTATCTCAAAACTTCAAAGATACTCTACTAAGGACGGCCCGGGTGTAAGGACAACTGTCTTTGCTGTTGGTTGCCCTTTGAAATGCCTTTGGTGCGCAAACCCCGAACTGATCGGTGATGCAGCAAAGTTTCTTTACCACCCTCGAAGATGCGTTGGTTGCGGAGCCTGCGTTGCCAAATCAGGCGGTTCGATTCGTATGACAGAGGACGGATGTGACATCGACCGCGATACAGCAGATCTCGAAGAGTGCTCTGTTGTGTGCTATTATGATGCATATGAGAAAGTCGGAGGAGTCGTCACCGTTGATGAACTTGTTGAGAGTCTTTTACGAGATAAGGTTTTTTATGATCAATCCGGAGGCGGCGTCACATTTTCCGGAGGAGATGCAGCTATGCAGGCGGAGTTCTTTACAGAAGTAGCTATGCGTCTGAAAGAGAAGGATGTACATACCGCTCTTGACACGGCAGGATACTTCCCGTGGGAAAAGCTTGCTCCGTTAGTGGCTGCCGTAGACCTCGTTCTTTATGATATCAAAACACTAAACAGAACACTCCATAAACGATATACAGGCGTCGATAACCAGTTGATACTGGAAAATGCACTGAGGATCGCAGACACCGGTAAGGATATGATCATACGTATGATTTTGATCCCGGGCGTTAACGACAGCGAAGATGAGATCGTCGGCCGGTTGAAATTTATAAAAAGCCTGAGCAACTCGATCAAGGTCGATATACTTAAGTATCACAAGCTCGGAGCCGGAAAATACGCCAGTCTCGGCATGATAGAAATGATGGAGGGTACTCCTGAGTGCCCGGATGAACTTGCCGATCATGCAGTCAACATCGCAAAAAACATGGGACTTTCAGTGACTATCGGCGGGTAACATATAAAGCAAGGATTATCGAAAGGAATATTCATTTAATGAGAAGGTTTTTTCAATTATGTGGAATTTTAATATTGGCATTTGTACTTTTTTCTATCAGTGCGGTCGGCATACCGCATATGATGCCTGCGCACGTCCCGCCGACAATTGCTCCACCTCCGACAACGGCACCTGTTATAACCGGTAATGAAGGACCTGATCATGCTATCATCCAGTACGGGATCCCTGATGTCCTTAAACACAATAATGACCCTTTCCATGCATATATCCGTTTCCCGCAGGGAGGCAATCCTACAGACGATGTTATTTTAGACTGGGCGCAGACCTTGTACAACAACTCGCTTAATGAGCTTAACTCCATACAAAATGATCACCCCAGAGCAGTAGGTGAACTAAATGTACATTTCGATTCATACCTGATCGATAACAGATATGCAGGGATATTGGAGTCCGGTGATTTTTCCTTTGCATTCACAGAGGAAAGAATACCATCGGAAGAAATAATCAAGGCATTCAATATTGATTTATCACGCAATGTTTTTCTTGAATCGTCCGATATTTTGGATTTCTCACAGTTCGAGGATATTTCTGAAGTAATTCGTGAAAGGATGGTTGCGGAGCATCCGGATTCAGCAATTTATCTTGATTTTATTGACGAAACCTGGCTGAGCAAACTGGTTATCGGTCCTCAAGGTATTATCGTGATTATTGAGCGAACTTCACAACTCCTCCCTGATTTTTTCCCGACTTTAACTGTTATGCTCCCATATGAAGATTTGGGGTCAACACTGCTGATCCGAAGCCAACCGCCGCTTGCTGCTCCTCCGGCAACAACACCTCCTGCGCAGACATCCCCACCGGGCACAGACGATCCCGATGATCCGGACGATCCTGACGACACCACCTCTGATGTCCCGCCTCAAGGGAGTATCGACCCATCAGGACTCATGATCGCATTAACTTTTGACGACGGTCCGGGTGTTTACACTAATGATTTTCTGGATTTATTTGAAAAATATGGAATCCGGGCTACTTTTTGCACTATAGGCAATCTTGTTAATACTCAAAGCGAGGCACTTGCCCGGGCGGTAAGTATGGGCAGTGAAGTCATCGGGCATTCTTGGGATCATAAGAATCTTGCTAAACTTAACGCAGAAGATGTAAGAAGACAACTTGTTGACACCAGAGATGCAATAGCGACTGCAACCCGTGCTGACGCAGTTCCAAAGTTCAGACCTCCTTACGGTGCGGTAAGTGATACTATGAGAGAGGTTGCCGCAGACCTCGGTATGTCGATCATATACTGGACTGTCGACCCGGAGGATTGGAACACAAAAGATTCTGAAGAAGTTTATAACAACGTGATGACCAGTGTACATTTAAAAGATGGAGCGATCATACTCAGTCACGAAATCTATAAGTCAACTCTTGAAGCATACAGACGAATAATACCCGAACTGTTGTCGCGAGGATACCAGTTTGTTACCGTTTCTGAGCTGCTGGAGCATCTCCACGGCGAGTTGACTCCGGGGCAGGTATACCCGCACATATCATAAACTAAGAGGCTGCAAAGCAGCCTCTTATCTTCTTCTCACATAAAACCACTCTGCGGTTTTGGGGAAATCGTCTACTATTGTCCCCCATACTTCTACCTCCAGATAACGATCATCCAGTTCAATATCTACTCGTAATGGATATATGGTATTATTTACGAATTTAAAGTCAAGGTAGGGATAATAAACCGTCGCATCATGACCCCAGTTCATGTAAGGCACTGCTTTGCTGTGGCGGCGTTGATCCGTTACCTCGATCCCTGTTGTTCTTATCGCTCCAAAGATCGTGGAAGATACCTGGCATACTCCCCCGCCGACAGATTGGATCGTCTCACCCTGAGAAAGAGCCGGTGCAACCCTGTAGCCGCGTTCGACAGAACGCCGCCCTACTATACCGTTGAACGAAAATTCCTCTCCCGGTAGAAGTATTGTTCCGTTGATCGTCTCTGAAGCCAACCGAATATTACCGACCCTGCTTGCATTACCATGGACCCATGTTCTGCTTGTACCGATCAAGTCACGAAAGAGTAAGCTCTCCAGATACTCTTGCGTGTACTCCGGAAACAAAAAGTCAAAATAAACAGTGACTTCTTTTCCGCTTTCTGTGTCTCTTAAAAGCAGTGCTGCTTCGAGGGGATCGAAATTAACACCTGTTGAACTTGCAGTCGCGGAGTTTGTCTCAATATCATACTCTGAAGAAATAAGCTCAACAAATATCCTGTCGCGGACTTCAAGCAGTTCTTCAACAAACCGATTTGTTTCCGGCAGCTTATAAATGATCTCTATTGGTGCTTCATCTTCTATAGATTGAAATAACCCGGCATATGCAAGCTCGAAGATCTCGTCAGCATCTGCATTTACATGCCCGACACCTTTAGTAAAAACGACCCTGTCATTGAGTATGACCGGGCCTGATGCGTCCAGCACTCTGTTATAGTTATCCGTAAATGCTGAAGTTTTGGCTTCCAGTGCGGCAGGATCCAGCAGATAATTTATATCAAAGGATACAACTTCTTCATTATAGCGCTGCATGTAGGTTATAACATCTTGAATAACACCGTGCCCACGTCCTACGGAGTATGCCTGAGTGACCATTTCATGAGCATTATGCCACAAGTTCACGTCAGGTCCTGTCACGCTTAAAACTGAACCATCAGGGAAGATGATCCTAATATTTGCATTAACACTGCGTTCTTCATATGCAGGGAGCCCCAGTGACATCATTGCTTCGTCGCGGGTGAGTCCGGATACATCTATTCCTGCAATCGAAATGTTTGGATTGATTTGCTCCAGATTTTCTATATGCACTCCATATGCATACAGCGCAATTGCAGTGCATAGAATAGGTGTCAGTAATGCCAGTATTATTTTTATTGCTGTTGGTACTCGTCCTTTTTTAACAGGTGACGGGGCGCTTGCAGTTGTGATTGCGGGGATTTGATCAGTTGTCGCAGACATTTTATAACCTCGATTTTCACTCTATCCTGCAGGGAGCGGGAGCGGTATTGTCGGGAAATCGTCGATGATCGTTCCGTATACTTGTGCCGTTAAGTTACGATCTTCCATTTCAAAATCTATGCGAATCGGAAACTCAGTATTATTAACGAATCTGAAGTCAAGTCTTTTCCAGAAGACTGTAGCATCTCTGCCTCTTCTCAGATATGGGACCGGTTGGCCATGAGGGTGACGTTCTGTGATTTGTATCTCTGTATCCATAATTGCGGAGTATAAAGTAGAAGCTGTTTGACATATCCCTCCGCCATTGACTGAAACTGTTACTCCGCCTACAAATGCTCCCCCCGGCCTGTATCCTCGGGCGTGTGAGCGCGGACCGACTACTTCATTAAATGAGAATTCTTCGCCCGGTAAAAGCACAAGGCTGTCAATTGCTTCGGCTGACAACCTGACGTTAGTCATTCTGTTTGCGTTTCCATGTACATGTGTTGTTTCTGTGCCAAGCAGGTCGCGAAACAGCAGGCTTTCCAAGTATTCGCGCGTAACTTCCGGCTGAATATAATCCATGTATATTGTTGCAGTCTTTCCTGACTCGGTTTCATTAAGTAATAACACAGCTTCGATCATGTCAAACTCTACACCGATAACACAATCTTCGACAGACAGTGTTTCCATGTTAAGAACTGCAGACCTCACCGGTACAAACATGCTGCGGTGTAAGTAGAAAATCTCATCACCGTTTGTTTTGGTTTCCGGCAAAACGTATTCAAATCTGACCGGCAGGTTTGTGTCGAAAGACTCAAAAAGTCCCACATATGCGATATCTTTTAGTATAAATTCATCTGCAAGAGCTTCTCCGGCGCCTTTTGTAATTACTATCTTATCGGTGTATATCAGCGGTTCAGCCATTATTAACTTATTATTATAGCTTTCAGTGAACTCCGAGACGCGGGTGTGAAGAGCATCCAGGTCGTATAATTGACTGACATGAATAGAGATTATATTGCCGTTAAGGCGTCGAAGAAAAGATAATGTATCCCTGACAAACCCATTCCCGCGACCGATCGAATATGCACTGGCTACCATTAACTGCGCATCATGAGTTAATTGGATGTCCTCGCCCCTTATTACAAGCTCTGATCCATCCGGAAATACAATAGTAACTCTTGCGTTATTGATGCGCTCTTCCATTTCAGGTATATCGAGCGCATGCAAAGCTTCCTCGCGTGTCAGCAGCGAGACATCTACATCTGCGATCCTTATATTCGGATAAATCCTGTCTTCATCGAGGTAATGATTGCCGATCCACCAGAATGCGAAGGTCAAAAATAGAACGGGAACAAGAATTATCAGCAGCAGTTTTATAATTATCGGAACACGTCTTTTCTTCTGCGACATTGGATGAGACCCCTTAATGTTGTGCCAAACAGTATACCATTTTTTTGCTTCTCTCTCAAGTACAATTTTGTAATTAATGACTGTTTCGTCATTTCATGCTTGATACGGAATCTCATACAGTACAGACCCTTTTGGAAAGTTCAAGCGGCAGAATAGTTTCACCATTTTCCATGACCCGCATGTTTCCACCCGATATCTCATCTATCAGCATAATTTTTCCATCTTGAGTTTTACCAAATTCCAGCTTTATATCGCACAACTCCAAACCTTTTCCTGCAAGATCGGTTTTTATGACTTTGCAGATATCCTGTGTCAGTGTTTTTAATTCAGTGTATTCACCGGGTTTTAGGATCCCTATTGCAATCAGTGCGTCCTCATTGATCAGCGGATCTCCGCGTTCATCATCTTTTAATGTCATTTCGACAACGGCATCAAGTGGCGAGCCTTCATGAATATGATCGCCGTACCTGCGAATAAAACTTCCCATTGCTTTGTATCTGCAAATGACTTCGAGCCCTCCTCCAAATGAGGTTGCGGGTCTGACCGTCATACTATTTCCCTGTGCGGATACGAACTGCGTAGGGTATCCTTTTTCTTCAATCAGCTTGAAATAATAAACTGACATTTTAAGCCCGGCAAGCCCTGCTCCCTCAACAGTAAGTCCCACAGTATTTGCACCCGGATCAAAAACACCGTCCGCTCCGGTCATATCATCCTTAAAAACAAGCTGAAAACTCCCATCCCCAACCTCATAAACATCCTTAGTTTTACCCTCAAAAATCTTTCTCATATATCACCTATATCTCTCCGATACGTCTTCCCTTCAAACTCTATCTTAACTATTTCACCGTACACGATTTTTCTCGCTTCTTCAAAACTTTCCGCGAGTGCTGTTACTGCGAGCACTCGACCGCCGCTTGTTATGATTCCTCCGTCTTTTATCGCAGTTCCCGCATGAAAGACGATGCTTTGAGTTGCTTGTATTTCTATCGGGAATCCTGTTTTATAAGCATTGGGATAACCTTCCGACGTCATCATAACACTCACTGCTTTTTCTTTATTCCACTTCAGTTTGCACTCTGACAGTCGCTTTTCAGCAACTGCTTCCATTATTTCGGTCAAGTCCGACTCCAAACGCGGCAAGAGTGCTTCTGTCTCCGGGTCGCCAAAGCGTGCATTGTATTCTATGACTTTAGGACCATCAGGTGTCATCATCAGACCTATATAAATAACACCGCGATAGTCGATCCCTTCACTTTTTATTCCTGCAAGTGTTTTCTGTGCAATATCATCACCCGCTCCGGGATCGCAAAATGGTGATGGTGATATGCTCCCCATTCCTCCGGTATTAGTTCCCATGTCATTGTCCAATGCTCGCTTATAATCACTTGCTGTTTCCATAGGGACTATCGTCTCACCGTCCGTGAAGCACAGTAGCGAAACTTCTTTTCCGGTCAAAAACTCTTCTACTACAACTTTACTGCCTGCATCGCCGAATATCGCCGCTTCCATCATATCTCTTAGTGCTGCTTCGGCTTCTTTTTTGTCCTGGCATATTATGACGCCCTTGCCTGCTGCCAGTCCGTCGGCTTTTAGCACAAGGGGGTAGTTTCGGTTTTGAATAAGAGTCAAACCACTTTCAAGGTTTGATACCTCATCATATTCAGCCGTCGGGATACCATGTTTTTTCATAAACTGTTTTGCAAACGACTTGCTGCCCTCAAGCTTTGCTCCTTCGGCAGTTGGCCCGAATATTCGAAGTCCCCGTTTATTAAACTCGTCCGTTACACCAAGCGTCAGCGGCAACTCCGGACCCACAACAGTCAGGTCGATCTTGTTTTCTTCAGCAAACTCTGCAAGTTTTACTATCTCATCGACTTTGATATCGACATTCTCACCGATCTCCGCCGTCCCACCATTCCCCGGCGTAAAATATAACTCTATGTTTGGTGTCTGCTTGATCTTCCACCCAATAGCATGCTCACGACCACCGCCACCAATAACAAGTATTCTCATAACTCCCCCATCATTGCTGCGAAACCCCTCGTCCCCGTCATTGCGAGCTCCCTCCGCAGAGATTGCTCCCTCCGCAGAGATTGCGTACGAAGCAATCCAGTCTCTCGTAACCTTCGTCTTATCCCAGTATAATCGGATTCTTCACCATTTCGTCTATTCTATTTTCTACCAAAGCTTTCGCTGCCAAAACCAGTATTTTATGCTCTTCCACAAGCACTCTTTTTTGCAACGCTTCTGCCGTATCATCAGGTAACACCGAAACAATACTTTGTATCAGGGAAGGTCCGGTGTCGTATTCCAAGTCTACTACGTGTACGGTGGCACCTGTGTGTTTGTCTCCTGATTCCAACACCGCCTGATGTACTCTGATACCGTAAAACCCTTTACCTCCGAATTTTGGGAGAAGTGCTGGATGAATGTTGATTATCTTACCGCTGTAAGCTTGCACAACATCGGGTGGCAGCATTGAAAGATATCCGGCCAGTATTATACCGTTGATGGTATGATCTTCAAGCACTTTTAATATTCTTTCTGAGTTTTGTCTGTCTATCACCATGCTATTAATGCCGTGTTTTTCAGCCCGCTCAAGCCCATATACTCCCTCGCGGCTTGATATTACAAGTGCAACTTTGGCATTTGGTATCGTGCCGTTTTCTGTTGCATCGATGACCGCTTGCAAGTTTGAGCCCGAACCGGATATAAACACTGCCAAATTAAATAATGACAATATCTTTCTCTCCCTCTTTACGCTCCTCTACTGTGCCGATTTTATACGCTGTTTCGCCTGTGCCCTTTATTACATCGATTACAGCGTCCGCATCTGCTTGATCTACACATATGACAAAACCGATTCCCATATTAAACGTTGAGTACATTTCAATTTCGTCGACATTTCCCCATTTTTGGATCAAGTCAAAAATCTTTGGAACAGGTGCACTGCCTTTTGATAAACTCATTTTCAAATTATCTACAGCAAACATGCGGGGCATATTTTCTACCCATCCACCACCTGTTATATTTGCCATACCTTTGATGCTAAACTTCTCTGTCAGAGCTCCTGCCATCTTCGCATACATCTTAGTCGGCGTGAGCAGGACTTCGCCCAAAGCGGCACCCAGCTCATCAACATGTTGACTGTACGTTATGCCTTTAAACTCTGCTAGTTTTCTTGCCAGTGTAAAGCCATTGCTGTGCAAGCCTGATGATGCCACACCGATTATCACATCACCTTCAGCAATTTCCTTGCCTGTAATTACACGACTCTTCTCAACAACACCCACAGCAAACCCGACAAGATCATATTCACCCGGTTTGTATATGTCAGGCATTTCACAGGTTTCACCACCAATGAGCGCACATCCTGCTTGTATACAGCCCTCGCTGACACCCTCAACGATTTTCTCGGCTTTTTCCGGATCAAGACCACCAATACCAATATAATCAAGAAAAAACAGAGGTTTGGCACCCATACAGATAATATCGTTGACACACATTGCTACGCAATCAATGCCAATAGTATTGTGCACATCCATTTCAAAAGCGATTTGCACTTTAGAACCAACGCTATCCGTACCCGATACCAAAACCGGTTCTGAATATCCCTTCGGTAACTCAAACAGTCCGCCGAAGCTACCCAGCCCGTCAAGCACACCCGGTATCTTGGTCTTCGAAGCATGAGCCTTCATACGCCTGACAGCATCATACCCCGCCTCAACACTCACACCGGCTTTTTCATAAGTCCATTTCTCCATGGTATAATGGTTCCTTTCTTTTTATGTACACCACGCACTTCATGGAGTCAATATATATGCTTATTTTTCGCTTCGGCTGCGCGTCCTTGCGCAGAACTTGCGCGCTCCACCATCCGTGGTTACGCTTGTCATAAGCACATATATTGCCTCCAAGAAGCGCTTACAGATGTGATACTATTCAACATCTATCGGATACTTGCCACTGAAACAGCCGACACAGTAGCCGGTGTCGCCTAAGGATTTGAGTAGGCCTTCTATGCTTAAAAAGCCCAAGCTGTCTGCGCCGAGTTCTTGTCTTATTTCTTCTATGAGGCGTTCGGCAGCTATAAATTCTTTTACATTTGGTGTGTCGACGACTCCGAAGTAGCAGCAATTTCTTATTGGTGGGGAGCTTATGCGCAGATGTACTTCCTTTGCTCCCACGCTGCGTAATGTCATTATGATTTTTTTCATGGTAGTACCACGGACTATACTGTCATCTACCAGAACTACTGATTTACCTTTCACCAGCGAATCGATCGGATTGAGTTTGATCCTTACGCCGGCTTCTCTTTTCGATTGAGTTGGCTGTATAAATGTACGCCCGATGTATTTATTTTTTATCATTCCGGGTCTGTATGGGATTTGGCTGCCAATAGAGTAGCCTATAGCGGCAGGTGTTCCCGAGTCCGGTACTCCTATTACTACGTCTGCACATACAGGGTGTTCAGCGGCAAGTATTTTTCCGGAGTTTTCCCTTACATCATACACACTTTTCCCATCTATGATCGAGTCCGGCCGTGCAAAATAAACATATTCATATGAGCACATTGCACCTTTTTTCGCTGCTCCGGCTTCTATGGATGATATATTATCTCCATCGATGATGATTATCTCTCCGGGTTTGACATCCCTTATGAACTCACCTTCCATCACATCAAAAGCACAGCTTTCTGACGCAAGAGCATAACCACCATAAATCTTGCCTATTGCTAGCGGGCGTAATCCCAGAGGATCGCGTGCTCCCACTATGGTAGTCCCTGTCATAACTGCAAAAGCGTAACCACCTTCTATCTCTCCCATAGTGGTTTTGACCGCTTCGGCTATATTGCTTTTATCGTGCCTTGCAACAAGTGCCGCTATGACTTCGCAGTCTGTTTTTGTCGAAAAGATAACACCATCATCTTCCATTCGCTCCCGCAGATCGCCGCCGTTTAGAAGAGCACCATTAAATGCTGTAGCAAGTGAACCTTTTCTGTAATTGATAACAAGGGGTTGGGCGTGGATCTGGAAACTTTCTGTTTCAGGACCGTATTTTACATGTCCAAGTGCCATCTCTCCTTTGAGAAGCGTTAGTATCTTCTCATCTAATACCTCTGTAACGAGCCCTGTGTCCTTATAGCAGCTCATTACTCCATCGTTGCATACAGCAAGTCCGGTGCTTTGCTGCCCACGATGCTGCAGAGCCGTTAGACCGTAAAAAACGATATCTGCTGCTTCAATACTGCCTTTTAGTGCGACTGCAAC
>Ga0123356_10002831_pt1 | contig 18355 bp, 14 predicted proteins | sample TergutEmb28metaG_2_FD_92546 | JGI IMG/M metagenome (GOLD analysis project Ga0123356, IMG submission 92546) | Embiratermes neotenicus P3 segment gut microbial communities from Petit-Saut dam, French Guiana - Emb289 P3 | ecosystem: Host-associated > Arthropoda: Insects > Digestive system > Gut ...
GCAAGCCCTCCACAGGAGGGCACATGGTGAAACAGCAGGCCAAGCGCGCCGGGCTGTTCTGCGGTAATGTGCTCCCAATAGGTAAAAAGACCGTCCATAGTCATTGGCTGCCGTATGGTTGTTGCCGTTGCCGAACCGCTTTGCTGCCGCGCTTCTTTGATTATTCGTTCCCAGCGGGAAATTTTGTGGGCGCTGCATTTTTCGGCTTTCATGGCGGAAAACTCCGATGCGAATGGTACAATTTCGTGCAAGCCTCCCTCGGCGGCCTGCCTGACAATAAGATCCATTTTTTCACCTTTCGGCAAAGATTGAAACAAAATGATAGCGCTTTTAGAAAGCGAGTCTGGTATCATTGTGTTTTGCGTTACCTCGCCCGTTAATACCTGATTATCAATCGAGCAGACCCGCACCGTCACTGCAGCGCCGCCGGGAAGCAGGGCAGGGAAGTATTCTCCGGGAGCAAGGCGGCGCACCCGCGCAAGGTACCGGTAATCACTGCCTTCAAGCCGAACCCGACCGTTCCTGTCGGGTTCGCTGTTCAGTATAAATTGTTTCACTTTTTGCTTACGATGCCTGTGCCATATCCATAATGGCTTCTTCCTGCAATTCCTTGAGTGTTTTGCTGTTCTGCATCAGACTCCGGAAATTACCGTTCTTAAAGATATTCACTGCTTCCTGCAGTTGTACATCGTATTCAAGATCATACACCGGGGCAATAACTGTCCGGTTTTGCTCATTGCGGATAAGGCGTTTAAGCAGGGTATAATCAAGTTGATACTCTTTTTCAAGCGATTTGGCAAAACGCTCAATCTGGGCGGCGCTTGCTTCGGGGTTTTCACGCACAAAGGAAGGAATCTTGTTGTCATTGATGAGCTTACTTAGATGCTCTGCATCATCATCGGTAAATGTGGGAAAATTGACGACCCGATCGGGCGGTATGCCAATCTTGTCAATGTTTACGTCACTGGGTGTAAAATACCGGGCGGTGGTTATTTTGAAACCGGCGGTATCCAGAGGGTATACCTGCTGTACAGAGCCCTTGCCGTAGGATTTTTCTCCTACCAGATAGGCCCTGTTCCGGTCTTTCAATGCCCCGGCAACAATTTCCGATGCGGAAGCGGATCCCCGGTTGATCAATACAATAACCGGAATATTGGCGGGAACAATGGTATTACGCTTTGCGTTAAACACATGATTTTCCGATGGGATGCGCGACTTGGTGCTGACCACAACCCCGCCTTCCAGAAACATACTGCTAATGTCAACCGCGGAATTCAAAAGTCCGCCGTAATTATTCCGCAGATCAAGGATCAGAGATTGGTAGTTTTTTTCCTGAAAGTCCTTTATGGCATCGGCGGCGCGGCTTGCGGTCATGGGGGTAAAAGTAATTAGTTTAAGATAACCAATGTCGCCAATCATGGCATATTTGGCAGTAGGAACCTCGATAATGGCACGGGTAAGCGTGATTGGGAATTCAAGTTTCTCTCCACGCCGTATCAGTAAATCAACGGCCACTCCTGGCGTTCCCCTGAGCCGGGCAAGTACCTCGTCCATGGTAAGCACGTCGGTGGATTCGCCGTTTATTTCCAGAATCAGGTCTCCGGGGTTAATGCCTGCCCGCCAGCCTGGGGTATCTTCAATAGGTGACGCTACTTCGACATAAGGCGGTTTGCCATCGGGCCTGTTTCCCACCGGTTTGGAAATATACAAGCCCACCCCGCCGAAAGATCCCTGGGTGGTATCACTCAGGCTGTTCATTTCCTTTGTCGACATAAAGACCGAATAGGGGTCTTCCAGCGCGTTAAAAAGCCCCGTCATGGCTCCTTCAAAAATGACATTGGGGTCTACCTCATCTACATAATGCCGTTGTATAAAATTGAACACCTGCTGGAAAGTGTCTATGTACTTACGGCTTTTTTGGTTATTATCAGCTATTCCCGAAGCCTGAATTCCGCCGTCCCGCACCTGCGCAAGCACCCCCGGAACCGAGGCAAAGGCAAATATCACGCACAATAGCGAGGTAATGGCGATCCATATCCATGAAAGAGGTATTTTCCGCCGTGTAGTATGGTTCATATCTGCTCCTTCTTTCATTATCGGCAAAAAGGGGCTTTTTTGCAAGCGACAAGTAAATGCCGGGGGGTTGTATCCTGCGGATACTTCAGTTACAATGTAAAAAAGGAGTGATTCATGGCTGAAACCTTTGATTTTACGGTTGAGGAACTGGGGGCACGGAACGTTAAGTCTCCTATTGTTCTGGCAAAAGCGGCAGGGGATGGCATTGCCAATTATGTTACCGATGATCGATTTATTCGATTCAAGACAGGGGTAACACTGGGCGAACAGGCGCCGGTCGAGCGATCGCAGGTGCTGGAGCTTGCCGGTCCAAGGGAAATGATCTACTTTACGCCCGCCCATGTGCATGCGGGGATTGTCAGCTGCGGCGGGTTGTGTCCGGGCATAAATGATGTCATTAGGGCCATTGTTCGCTGCCTTTGGTATCGTTACGGGGTCAGACGGATATCCGGTATCCAATACGGTTATCTGGGATTTTTGCCTGAGTATCAATACCCGGTAAAAACGCTCACTCCCGATGAAGTTGATGATATTCACAAGATTGGCGGTACCTATTTAGGCAGCGCGCGCGGCGGCGGCAAAGAAGTCAGCAAAATTGTAGACACCATTGAAAGACTCAACATAAATATGATGTTTGTTATTGGCGGCGACGGTTCCCAACGGGGAACGATGGATATTGCCGATGAAGTCAGCAGAAGACAGCTTAAAGTCGCTATGGTTGGTATTCCCAAAACGGTTGATAATGATTTTACGATCATAGACCGGTCTTTTGGTTTTAATACCGCTATCGAAAAGGCAACCGAAGTCGTTTCGGCGGCCCACATGGAGGCAGTTTCGGCGATTAACGGCGTCGGTCTGGTAAAGGTAATGGGCCGTGAATCGGGATTTATTGCCGCCTGTACTGCGCTGGCAAGCCATGAAGTGAATTTTGTGCTTATCCCCGAAATTCCTTTCAATCTGGAAGGATATAACGGCTTATTGTATCATCTTGAGGAGCGGCTTAAAAAACGCAATCATGCGGTTATTATTGTTGCGGAAGGCGCCATGCAGGAGCAGCTGCTCACCGAACGCAAAACCGATGCCGGGGGCAATCTTAAGCTGGCCGATGTGGGGCCTTACCTGAGGGATCGCATCATCAAGTACTTTGCCGAAAAGAAAATTGAGATCAATCTTAAATATATCGATCCCAGTTATATGATACGGTCAGCGCCGGCCAATCCGGGAGATTCCATCTACTGCGAACGTCTGGGAAATGCGGCGGTGCATGCGGCAATGGCAGGAAAGACCAAGGTGATTATCGGCCTGGTAAACAATAAGTATGTCCATTTGCCCATCAAGGCGGCCATCGTTAAGCGTAATCATGTAGACCCCGAAGGCAATCTCTGGCGTGATACGCTGGATGCTACTCATCAGCCATCGCTGATGGTAAACAAATTTGACTAATAACGGACAGATGGCGGCTATTTCCAATGCCGAAGCTGATTCGCTGTTTTCTCAGGCTCTGGCGCAAGCGTGCGCCGATCTGGGAACTGTTTCCTCGGTATTGCTTATTCCCCCCGATATTACCCGTTTTCATTCACGGGCAGGGTTTTTTACCGGCATTGCCTGCCGCGAATTAACCAAAAAGGGCATAACCGTTACGGTACTGCCTGCGCTGGGAACCCATGTCCCCCTGAGCGCGGCTGAACGCGAGCGTATGTTTCCCGGCGTGCCGGAATCGCTGTTCCGTGTCCATGACTGGCGTAACGATGTGGTTGAGCTTGATCGTATCGAGCGGGAATGGGTCGAACAAATCACCAAAGGCGCAGTGAGTTATGACTGGCCGGTGCAGGTAAACAAAATGATGCAGGCCGGCGGCCATACCGGCGGCTTTGACTTAATTGTCTCTCTGGGACAGGTCGTTCCCCATGAGGTTATCGGCATGGCAAACCATGCGAAAAACCTGTTTGTGGGAACCGGCGGCAAAGAGGCCATTGACAAGAGCCATTTTGCCGGGGCGGCCTACGGCATGGAAAAAATGATGGGCCGTACCGACACGCCGGTTCGGGCCATGTTCGATGAAGGCCTGCGCCGCAGTGAAGGCAAGATTCCCCCGGTATTGTACGCGCTTACGGTGGTGGGAACCGACCTTGTGTTACGAGGTCTTTTTTGCGGCTTTGGCCGTGATTGTTTTGAACAGGCCGCCGCCCTTTCCCGGCAGTTCAACGTTGACCTGCTGGACGAGCCGATACAAAAGGCCGTGGTATATCTTGAGCCGGAAGAATTCCGCACTACCTGGCTGGGGAATAAGGCCATTTACCGTACCCGTATGGCAATGGCTGATGATGGCGAACTGTTGATTATCGCTCCGGGGCTGGAGCGTTTTGGCGAGGATAGGGGCATTGATGCGCTTATTCGCCAATATGGCTATCGTCCGGCCAGGGTTATTCGGGAGCAGGTTGACACGAACCTTGATCTGGCGGACAACCTGAGCGCGGCCGCCCACCTTATTCATGGCTCCAGCGAAGGCCGTTTTACCGTTCGGTACTGTCCGGGGCCGGGCCTGAACAGGCAGGACATTGAATCCGTGGGCTTTGCATGGGGCGATATTGGCCAGGCAATGGCCCATTACGATATTGGCAGTCTTGCAACCGGCTGGAACACCGGCGCTGATGGCGATCGGTTCTTTTTTGTGCCCAATCCGGCATTGGGTCTGTGGGCTTTGCGGAGTAATTTTAACGAATGAAGGCTTGGGCGGTTATTTAGTGGGTAAAAATGCTATGGTAATTGTGCGATTTTACCGATAATATGTAAAACACCGGAGGATATTGTGAATATTTTTAGCGTAATAGGGATGGTAGGGACATTTGCAGCCATCATCATTAGTATGTATTTGGGTGGTACTGGTGTTGGTCCGTTCCTTTCTTTGCCATCTACCTTTATCGTTGTTGTTGGCTCATTTATGGTTGTAGTAACTGCTGGCGCCAGAGCTGAAGATAGTATTGGAATGTTCAAGCTGATGAAAATGGCATTTAGAACGCCTAATTTTGGAGAACAGCAGATTGCCAAAAAATTTATAGCGCTCTCCGAGAAAGCACGCCGCGAGGGGCTGCTTTCGCTGGAAGAAGAAATGGAAGATATTGAAGATAATTTTTTGCAAAGCGGTTTGCGTCTTGCTATTGACGGTACCGATAAAGAAGTTATTTTGAATCTTTTGGATATTGAGATAAACAAAATGCAGGAACGGCATGCACGGAAACACAAAATATTTGATCTGTGGGCTCTGGTAGCCCCTGCCTGCGGTATGTGGGGAACAGTTATCGGGCTGGTCGGCATGATGGCGGCATTGGGTTCCGATCCTGGATCGGTCGGTCAAAACATGGCAACCGCTCTTATCACCACACTGTATGGCTCCGTTATTGCCAACGCCGTTGCCATTCCTATCGCAAGAAAACTGCGCACCTATGATGCGGATGAAACTAACGCACGTGAAATGATTATAGAAGGCATCCTTTCAATTCAGGCGGGTGAAAATACCCGTATTCTGAGTCAAAAACTTCTTGCATATCTGCCGCCGGAAGACCGGAAAGAGCTTGAACAGCTTATGAAGAACGATTAGGGATTGATATATGGCAGCATTGATACGGAAAAAAAAGAAAAAAGAAGAAGAGGGCGGAGGCGATGGATGGCTCACCACATTCGCCGATATGATTATGCTTCTTCTGGTATTCTTCTGCATGCTCTTTAACCCGGCGGTTGATAATCAGGACGAATTACTCAACGCCATATCTACCTATTTTTCAAGCCTGGACTGGGGATACTCCCTGTCGCCGGGACGAGTCGCGACATCGGGCAATACGTTTGCCGATCTTCCGTCGCAAACACGGGGGAGGGTATTGGGCGATGCCCTTAGACGGGCGATAAGCCTTTTTAATCCCGAGATCCGTTCCAATCAGGTAAAGGTGACTCAGGATGAACGGGGTGTGGTAATTAGTTTTGCCTCTGATGTGTTTTTCCAGTCTGCGAGCGCAACTTTAAACATTGATGCTGCCCGCACGATACTGTTCAATTTGGCAACATTGCTTTCCTCCGAAGAAGTGGCTGGACGAAGTTTTCGCATCGAAGGTCATACCGATGCAAGTCCTGTTGATCCGGCTGGCCCCTGGGTATCTAACTGGCAGCTCTCCACGGAACGCGCCTTGAGCGTTCTGTATTACCTTGTTGATTTAGGCGTTCCCGAAGACCGTATGCAGGTAGCCGGTTTTGGCAGTACAAAACCGATAACTACCAACGCAACCCGTGAGGGCAGGACATATAACCGGCGCGTTGATGTTATCATTATTGATAACGCGCATTTGTAAATTCTTCGAAAGCTAACCAAAGATTGTCTCGCTGCGGCGGATCGGCCTGCACGGTGATGTATGTTTCGCCGTTTGGGGCGGGGTTTGGGAATGAAAGCGAATGGGCGTGAAGGCGTATGCCGCCGGTTTTTTCGCTGCGCCGCGCCCCGTATTTTAAATCACCCTTGATATGCAAACCTGTTTGTTTTAACTGCGCCCGTATCTGGTGATGCCGTCCGGTAATCAAGTCTATTTCCAGGAACAGATAATCCCGCCCCCTGCCCGCTAAACGGTACCGGAGTATTGCTTTTTTCCGTCCTGGTCCCGGTTCGTTATGCGCAATTGATTTGTTTTGCCGTGGATCAAATTGTACAAAATGAATCAATTCGATATTTTCATTTTCGGGCAGCACGATATTGTTTTGCGGCTGTTCAATAATCGCCCAATACCGTTTTTCCACCGCATTATTTTTAAAAGCAGTATTCAAAAAACGAAGCGCCTCTTCCGTGCGGGCAAACACCACACACCCGGAAACCGGCACATCAATCCGATGCGCCGCCACCGGCAAGACATCTTCTGCCAATGGCTGCGCGGCCAACACAGCAGCCAGCTCACGGGGTAAATCCACCATCCCCTCACGAGCCCCCTCAACCGCCTCCCCGGCAATTTTGTTAACCACCACACAATGCGAATCACAATGTAAAATACGCGATTTAAGTTCTTTTTGTTCCCCTAATTCCTCATTTCTCATTTCTCATTCCTCACTTATTAACCCCATCTGTATCTTTTCCAGTATAATCCTTTCTGCGGCTTCCTGTAAACGTTCGCGGGGAAGGGTGCCGTCTGCAAGGGCGGCCTGAATGGCATTGTGCGTTCGCCGGAGATCGGGGGGCCATACCAGTACCATGTCGGCGCCGGCAATCAGAGAACGCACCGCTGCGGCTTCGGGACTATGGCCTTTGCCGCCTGCTGGCGGCGGGCTGCTTGCAGCAGCCATCGAAAAGTCATCGCAAATGATGATGCCTGCAAAACCCAATTCCTGCCGCAGCCATTCATCCATGACCACCGGAGAAAGGCTGGCGATATGTTCATTATCCAGAGCCGGAACAGCCGAGTGGGAAATCATGATGGCTTGCGCAAGGCCTTTTTCGATAAGCGCGGCAAAGGGGGCAGCCAGTGCTGTAAGAGCGTCCCTGTCACCCGGCAATACAGAAGAAAAATAATGGGGGTCGGTTCCGGCGCTGCCGGGAAAGTGTTTTATCACACAGAGGACGCCGGTCTGATTCATGCCGGTGATAAAAGCCCCGGCAGCTTCGGCGGCAAAAACAGGATCAGGTCCGTAGGAACGGTCTTGCAAAAAATCATAATTGTCTTCGGTAAGGTGTTCCGCAACCGGCGCAAAATTCATATTAATACCAAGGTGCTTAATTGCCAATCCTGCATTAACACTATCAGTATTAATGTGCATAAGGGCGGTTTCTTTGCCTTCATTTTCGGCAATTTCCCAATAGGATGCCGCAGACGGCATATCCGCAACACCCCGCCGGAAACGGTTTACCGTTCCTCCCTCGTGATCGACGCCCGCAAATGGAATAACGCTTTCCGATGCGATAAGCGTTACTGTTTCAGCAAGCAAGTTTTGTATTGCCTCAGTATCAGTGTCAAGGTTGTATCTGAACAGCATTATCCCGCCGGTAGGACATTCCGTAAGCAATGCTTGCATATGCAGGGGCAATGTCCCCTTGCCGTCAATGCCGGTAATAATAACCTGAGCGGCAAGCTGCCGGTCATCAAGGGCAGCGGCAATACGGCCTGCGAGTTCTTTTGTTACGCAGTATATCTCAGGTTCTTCCGCTGGTGCTGGCATATTTTGTGTGTCAGTACATTTGAAAATCATTAACAACAGTATCAGACAAAGCAACAATACACGCATGGTTTAGTACCCTCAATAATAACTGATTCGGTAATCGCCTGTGATTGAAAAACCAATGCGCTGGTATACGCGGCGGGCGCAGGGATTTGATTTTTTGACAAAAAGGGATATTCCACGGGCTGTACCCAGTTCACGGCTTTGGGTGGTAAGGCCTGCGATAAATTCGCCCGCCATCCTGCGGGCTATGCCCAGTCCGCGGTAATCGGGGTGGACGTATACGCCGCCAACCTGATAGCGGGTAAAAGTAACGGCGTTGGTGTTAATTTTTCCGATGAGCTGCCCGCCAAGTTCGGCTACGAGCATTTGCTCTTTGGTAAACAGCTTTTCTGTGTTTAACCGGCTGACGGCGGGGTTGAATGTCGATCTGGCAGGCAATACTTCTTCCTGCTCATAAGCGGCCTGCAGGCTGACAAGACTGTCCATGTCGGAAAACTGCGGTTTGCGGATAACCAGTCCCGCGGGGCCGGATGCGGAAAAGCCTGAGGGCGGTTCATCAATGCACATTAAATCGTAATCAATTTTTTCAACAGCGTAAAAACCGATTTTTTTCATTGCCGCTTCCATAATGCCCACGTCTTCCATGCGTCCCTGTAATGCATGAACCGGAACCGCACCAAAAAAACCACGGAGAAAATGCGGCGGAGGAATATGCTCCTGGCCGCACAGTACCGGCAATAAGTTTTGTTTTACATATACAATCAAGGCGGAAATGGCTCCGGATTCATCAAGCAGCGTCCACACTGTATCTTTGGCAGGATTGCGGGTTAAATACCGGCTGCAGGCATTCATGCACCAGCGTTCATTGGATTGCAGCCGTAATTCCGCTTCTGTGATTTGGTGTTTTTTTATTTTCCGCCAACGCTGTTGGCGCCGCCGCTTACTCATAGGGCAGTCTTCCTTCGGCATTGATCCTTCCGGTGATTGCGGAAAAACCGGCCGCAAACGATTCGGGGGCATAACTATACACCGCCACAATTCCGTTAACCCAGTGAAGACTTTGAAAATGCACGGGACTCAATATCGAAAATACAATGATTCTTTTTCTGAGTGTTTGCAGCCGCCGTAATAACCGTAATCCGCCGGCATCGGAAAGACAAAAAATAATGGTATCGGCACGGTTGGCATGGAATAACAAATCATCACCCCCGGCTGCTGAATACCAAAAAGAACTGGATTCGGGGAAGGCGGATCTTCCTGCTCTGAAAAAATCCGTAAATTGCCCGGCCAGTAAAACCCTTCCGGCATTTTCCGGCGTTAGGGGAAATGCAGACTTTACGACCGTAACGCTTCTTGCCGCAAGGTTCAGGAAAAACGCGCTGCCTGAAGGATCGACCAGTTCGTTTTCTACTTTTTGTAAATCAGGAATAACCGATATTGCCTGTTCACCGCGCAGGTAACGGAGTTTCAGTATTAATGTTTTTCGCGCGGCATCCCGCACCCGCTCGCGGAATTCAGGTTCATTTCTCATGGAGCTTGCCAAAGCAGTCCATACCGAATCGTACAGGCTCGGCGTTTTAGAAAAAAGAATAATATCATTTCCCGCAAGCAAAGCCAGTTTTGCGGTGCGGGTAAGACTCCCCGCCCAGCTTGTGGCTCCATTCATCATCAGGTCATCGGTAATGACAAGGCCCTTGTAACCCATTTGGTCACGGAGCAGATCTCCCAGAAACCAGGATGAAAGCGATGCCGGCGCGTCAGCAGATTGCGCGCCCGCAGTGGTTTTAATTCGTGGAAAGGCAAGGTGACCGCTCATCAGCGCGGGCAGCCCTTCGGAAAAAAGCATACGGTAAGGCACCAGTTCGCGATCCCATAACGTCTCGAACGAAACATTAATAACCGGCAGTACGCCATGTGAATCAAGCGCAGTGTCGCCATGCCCGGGGTAATGTTTCGCGGTGGGAATGACTCCGGCGGCCTGCTGGCCTTTCATAAATGCTGCGCCCAGAATTCCCGTGTGTACCGGATCGCTGCTAAAAGCCCGCGGCCCAATCAGGTCTGAATAATGGTTGGTAAAGAGATCGACTGTTGGAGCAAAATTCATATTGATTCCCAATATGGCCAATTCTTTGCCAATATAGTAACCGGCAAGATAAGCGTCACGGGGATAACCCGATGCGCCAATTGCCATATTGCCCGGCGTTTCGCTGGTGTTTCCCTTTACATGGCGAATCCAGCCTCCTTCCTGATCGGTGGCTACCAGCAGGGGAATGTTAAACGGCCCTTCCAAACTTGCCTTTTGCAAAACGCCGACAGTCCGGGCAAGGCGCATGGTATCTTCGGTATTCCAGCCGAAAATTTTTACCCCGCCGATATTGCGATCACGTATCCAGTCCATGATCAGCGGCGAAGGTTCAGCGCCCACCCAGCCGAGCATAAAAACCTGAGCTAAAGCCTGATCATCGCTCATCGCCTGTTCAATGGCGGCAGCAAGTTCCTCCGGCGATCTGTCATCATAAAAACTAAGCGAAAAAATGGGCGAAAGAACAAAGAACAAAGAACAAAGAACAAAGAAAGTTTTTTTCACTTCTAATTCCTCATTCCTCATTACTCATTTGCTCAATGTATTCCGCGGCGTTGTGGGCGGCGACTGCGCCTTCGCCTGCGGCAACGACTACTTGCCGGAATGTGCCGGAACGGACATCGCCGGCGGCAAACAGTCCCGGTATGGAAGTAACCATTTTTTGATTGGTGATAATATAGTTATCTTCATCCAGTTCCGCCTTTATGTCATGCGCCAGTGATGACTGGGGAACGGTTCCGACAAAGATGAATACCGCATCGGCAGATTCTTCATGCACTTTGCCGTTATGTTCAAGTACTACCGAGGAAACTTTTTTTTCGCCCTTTATTTCTTTTATAACCGTGTTGAATCGAACTTCGATGTTTGGGTTTTGCATTACCCGTTCCGCCACCGCTTTTTGCGCGCGGAAACGATCGCGGCGGTGAATCAGAATCACCTGCGGGCTAAGGCGGGAAAGATATTGTGCTTCATCGCAGGCGGCATCTCCGCCGCCAACCACCAATATTTTTTTACCTTTGAAAAAAGCCCCGTCGCACGTGGCGCAATAGGAAACGCCGCGCCCCGCAAATTGCTGTTCGCCGGGAACATCCAAAGCGCGGTGAGTAGCTCCTGTTGCCAGAATCACTGCGCGGGCTGTTCGGGTCTCGCCGCTGGACAAAACCGCGGTGAACAAATTCCCTTCTTTTTTGAGCGCGTCAATTTTTTCGCCAAGAAAAGAAGCGCCAAAGGCTTCCGCCTGACTGTGCAAATCCTGCGCGAATTCAAAGCCCGTCCGCGCTCCGGCGATTACCCCGCCTTTGGCATCTTTCCGCTCCACATTGCCGGGATAATTTTCCAGCACATCAATCAACAGCGCCTGTCCGCCCGGGGCAAGCTGCTCAATGACCAAAACCTTCAGGTTGGCTCTGGCCCCGTATTGCGCCGCGGTAAGCCCTGCCGGTCCCGCTCCAATTATCAATAAATCTATGTCACATTTCAGCATATTCTTATTGTAAGTGAATTTGTCCGAACGGTCTAGGGAAGTACGGTAAAAAATGAATTCCCGGTTCCCATTGCTATCACTTTATGGTATTCTTATAAAGAAAGGAGAGGTAAGGCAATGGACAATGCACAAAGAACAAATTACAGGGGAAAGTCCAGGACACAAACGATTTTTCTTTATTCTTTATTCTTTATTCTCTGTTCTCTTTCCTGTGAGCTTTTTAACAATCCCGCCGATCCGCATTTTCTTGGTAAGCTGCATGACGAGGTGGCATGGGCTAATGCGGACAAGCTGACCGTTACGGTTAATTTTCCTCCGCAATGGGGTTCCAGTCCGCAGCTAGGTACTGGCAGATGTTTTGACAATAAAAGGGTAAACGAAAACCCGCGCCTTGGTAATGTTTTTTATGTGGAGTTTTCCCCGCTTCCCGAGTTTGGGTTTGAAAAATGGCTGGCGTTCCCGACAAGCGCCTATGCAGGACTTGACACCTCAATGACAGCAGCGCAGATAGAAGCGGAAAATTTGCACCTTAACGGCCAAGGCATCCAACAGATGCCAGGCGTAACAATAACAGAAAGCATAAGCACTACAGGCGCCCGTGTAGCAACCGTAACAATACATATATCAGAACCTGTAACGCTTGTGCCGTGGTGCAGTGATCGGCCAAGATTAACGCAGCAGACTAATCCTCCTATAAGCCAGGTTTTAACCCCGTTTCCGTTTGATCAGGTTGTAAACATCTGGTTTAATAAACCGGTAAAACAATCAACGATTGTGTTAGGCGAAACTATAACGGTTTCCGGTATTCACGCAAGCGGGAATGACAGAGGCAAACCTTTCCATGTAACCGAGGAAGACCCTGATATTTCTGGTTATTTTACGATTGAATTTCCTACTGGATATGACAATCGTGTCAATCTAATTCCCAATTCTGCTACTGCTGCGAAACTTGCTCTTTTAACTATCAGTGTTACTGTCGGACCAAATATAGAAAGTTCCGATGGCATACTGATGGCGGCGGAAGAAACGATTAAATATAGTACTGATTTAAGCCAAACTCAGAAGGTTTATAGACCAACCATGATAGAAGCGAGCCGCGTTGTTGGAAGCGGGTATTTTTCTGATGCCGGAACGCAATGGAATAACGCCGGTATTGACAGGCGGTTTAGCAAACATAGTCCGTCAAAGGTTTCTGATATTGATACCGTATATATTCGCCTTCAAAACATTGTTCCGCCCGAAGGAGCGTCTTCGCCAATCCCTAACAAGATAACTGTTATAGAAAGACAGGGATATACTTTAAGCGGCAGCAGTAATATTCAGCATTTCACAATAGCTAGGGATTACGATTATGCGGGGATAAATACTGAACACATAAGCGTAACCGGAACGGTTTATACCATAACTCATAAATTGCAAACTACAAATTCGTGTATTGTACAGCTTCTGGTATTGCCGTGGTTTAATGATACTATCGAACCTTATCCGATGTTAGATGAAGATACCGCGCTGGCAGAAGGTCAGTATGTTACGATTGTAATTGATAATGCCGCACCCAATGTTGATTTATTAAACGCTGTTTTAAGCACCCCTTCAGCTTCCGTTATTGATAACAAGTATATATACCGGAATGATGCCGTACTTGAGCTTACGCTTGGCGGTCTTGTTAATATCAGAGACAATTTTACCGGCGGCGGCATTTCTACGGCGCAGGCGTGGAACTACCCGTGGACAATGGATGATCCTCATAATCTTGTATGGGAAGCAAAAATTGGAACGCTCTCAAGTGGCTGGGAGCCTGTGTATATCATAGATGAAGAAACACAATTACCGTTAGGAATAAACAATAAATGGGAGAACATCGATTTTAGCGATTTAGTGGAAGATACCGATCATCATGTTTCTGTCAGGTTTAGGGACAGAATGGGCAATGTGTCTGACTGGAAATCCGCTGAATTAATTGTTGTGCGCTCCAATGCAGCATTAAACTCTGTAACAAATCTGAACGCAAAAGTAAACGAGACCGGCGATAAAATTACTGTAACATGGGATGAGCCTAAAGACGGCGAAACAATCTTGCCGTATTTATATCCTGAAATTGTGATCCGCAGATACAGAACCAGTACAACAGGCGATATTTATGAGGGTATAGACAGATATTATTTAAGCAAAGGAGATGTCAGTTATGATATTACTACAACAGTTATAAATGACAGAGATGTGCGAGACGGAATTGCGGTTTCCGGCGTTATCGGTTATGAGATAACTGTAATTACGCATAACGCTGCAGGTACTGTTACAACCCCGCCTGTATGGGTTTACAATATTCCCAACATGGACGCTAATGCAGCGAATACCGCGAGGATTACAACAAACGCTATTACAAGCGATGATTTGTCAAAGACAAATATTGTTTTGACGAGAGATATTGCTTTGAGTAACCATACGCCTATTGCGAATTTTTCCGGTAAGTTCTACGGCAACGGACATACAATTACGATAAACAGTTTAACTAATGTCGCCTACTCGGGTATTTTTGGTAATGTGGAAAATGCGGAAATCCGCGACCTTACTGTAAATTACGCTGTAGATGTAAATGTTGGAACAGCTACTGGTACACTTGTCGCCAGAGGTAACAACAATAGTACCGGTACAAGAACCGGCAAAGCTGTCGGCGGTCTTGCTGGTATTGTCAGGGGGGATTCTGTTATTAGTAATATAATTGTTACAGGAGACGGAATTTTAAGTGTTATACTAACTGTCAATGCCGCTATATATTCTGGAACAATAATAGGTTTTATGGATGATACTGTCCTTATTAGAAACTGTTATACCGATGCAAAGCTGGAAACAGCAATTCAAAGTCAAACTAATACAAATGCTGGTATTTGGACAGGAGGAATTGTAGGGTATATTAACGGTCCATCTCAAGTGTTTAATGATTATATGATTCAGGATGTTACTGTTGCCGCAAACATTATAGCCGACGCGGGCGCCGGCTCAAGATTATACATTGGCGGAGTCGCGGGAAACTGCGCGGGAAGAGGGAAAATTGAAAACGCGGAAGTTTCCGCGACATTAACCATGTTTGCCAATAATACTACTACCGAGAGTCAAAATGATGATGGTGATAATGCTAATGTTTTTGCCGGCGGAGGGATTATTGGCAGAATGAGAGCAGGTTCTATTTATAACAGTAATTTTACAGGGGAAATATTAACAACTGATGCAGGCGGAGAAAAAGAATTCAGAGCACGTCAGGAAACTAATATAGGCGGGATAGTTGGCAGAATGTGGGGAGGTATTTTAACTAACGTAGAAATAAAAAACTCAAATGTAAGCGGAAATATAAAATTTACAAATTATGGATTAGGGAACATTGTAATTGGTGGAATGGCTTCTGTCGCTAGCAGCGGTTTTCCAATGATTTTTGATAACTGCGAATTTCAAGGTTCAATCACATCAATTAGAAATAATATATCTCCAGCAACCGGAGTTGGTCGTGGTCATATGGTAGGCGGTTTTATGGGTGCTATAGAAGGTAATCTTACTGTTAAAAATTGCAGAAGTAATACCGGGGAAATAAATGTAGTAGTTGATGGCGCAGATCAACGCGTACAAATCGGTGGTTTTACCGGATTTTTTACAGGAATTTTAAACAGCAGTTATACTACAACCAATATAAATGTTACAATAACTCCTTCTTTTATTGGAACTGCTGCAATCGGAGGTTTTGCCGGATTAGTGTATCGTAACGGTAATCTTTTTGATTGTTATGCGACAGGTGATGTAACAGTAAATAGTCTGGCTGTTGATACAGGTGATCAAAGACTTGAAGTCGGAGGTTTTATCGGCCGTATTGATGTGGAATTTCCAGATCAATCTTCAGTTGTTAGCCGTTGCTTTTCCTTAGGTTCTGTAAAAGCATCTGCCCTTGATAAAACACCTCTTTATGTTGGCGGATTTCTTGGGCGCAGAGAAAATGTTAGAGGTAATATAGAAACTAGTGTTGCTTTAGGTCAAAAAGTTACCATGAAAGGCGGTAATCCTGCTGCTCGTGGCATAGGCAGGGTTTCCGGCAGCGGCGATGCAGTTAATTGTTATGCAGTTAGTACATTGGAACTTTGGCGTGCTGACTGGTTAATTGATAATGGAACTATTATTGGGTTAGATGAAACAGAGAATGTTACAAGTACAGAAGTGACCCTTTCGCAGGGTGCTGCTTCAAGAAACGGCACTGCGGTTATTATTCAAGATCTCTTTTCTCCGATCTGGTGGCAATTTACGAGCAGTCTTAAATTTAACAGTGTTTACGGCGGTCTTGGTAACAATACTCATACATGGGACTTTAGTCAGATTAGTAATTATGGTTATCCGTTTTTGATGGGAATTGACGGGCAGGGTAGAAAGCGAACAAGGGAACAGTGAACAGGGCGAAAACGGAAATAAAGGATGTTTTTTATAAAAAACACTTGATTTTATTAATGAAAAAGGATATATTAGTAGCATAATAGCTCAGTATTTCGGTATTGGGGGGGGCGAAAGCCCCCATATTTTTGTAACTTCATAGGGTAGCAAATGCTAATTAGAGTATATATAGACGGATATAACCTGTTTTATGGCAGGTTAAAACATAAAGAAGATAGTACTGTCAATGTGCGCCGCAGAAAATTGAGATGGCTTAATCCCAAAAAACTAGTGGAACAATTTTTACACGGAGATTATGAATTAGCTCAAATCAATTTTTATACAACAGATATAGACGCCCTTTATTTAGGTGATAAGGCTCCTTCAAGGCAACAGGAGTATTACAAAGCTTTAATGACAATAGAAAATATGAATATCGTTAAAGGCCGGTTTTCTAAAAATCCAACAACGATGCCTGTTTATCCGATAAAATGCATTACAAATCCGGATGGAACATCAAGAATAGAAAAAATCCGTGTGTTAAAAACAGAAGAAAAACGCTCTGATGTAAATATCGCAGCTCAATTTCCTGATGAAATAAGAGACTCTGCAAATACGTTAATAGCTAAACGCCCAATTAAGTGGTCTTAGCATAACTATTGGTTTGGATTTTATAGCAATGCAGAGTATCAATTACCGCTTTTCCGTAGTGGCGAACCGGGACAACCAGGTTGAATAAATCTAAAAAGCTGTATACAATTGTATAGTATGAATAAATGCGAAATAATCATGTATCAGCCAGACAATACTATTGCGGTAGAGGTTAGGTTGGAAAATGAAAATGCTTGGTTAAACAGACAGCAAATAGCCAATTTGTTTGACAGAGATATAAAGACCATAGGAAAACATATCAGTAATGCTCTAAAAGAAGAACTGGCAGAATATTCAACTGTCGCAAAATTTGCGACAGTTGGAAAAGGTCGCAATGGCGATTCAGTTGTCGCAAAATTTGCGACAACTGCCGCAGATGGCAAAGTGTACCAAATGGAATACTACAATCTAGATATGATTTTATCAGTTGGTTATCGTGTAAAATCAAACAGAGGTATTCAGTTCAGAATTTGGGCTAATCATGTATTGAAAAACTACTTATTGAAAGGTTATGCGGTTAATAAAAGGTTTGAGCGTTTAGAAAGTCGTGTGTCAAAAACAGAGAAAAAAATTGATTTTTTTGTAAAAACATCATTGCCGCCGGTACAGGGTATTTTTTACGAAGGCGAGATTTTCGACGCTTATGTTTTTGTCTCCAACCTGATTAAATCAGCAAAAAAATCAATAGTATTAGTAGATAATTATATTGACGAAAGCGTATTACTTCTTTTATCAAAACGGCAGTCAAAAGTAAGTGCTCAAATTTATACAAAGCAAATTTCCAGTCAACTACAGTTAGATTTGAAAAAACATAATTCGCAATACGCTCCAATAATTATTAATAAATCAACCCGTTTCCACGACCGTTTTTTGATTATTGACAATACGGTATACCTCATAGGCGCTTCAATTAAAGATTTAGGGAAAAAGTTATTTGCTTTTTCAAAAATGGAAATTAAACAAACTGAACTTTTTAAATAGTGAGCGCTAACGATAAAAATGGCGCGAATATCACCAAAGCCGAAATTAACGCGGATTAGGGGGTTGGGGGGACAGTGAGGAAGGGAACAGTGAGCAGTTATACAGCGACAGCCAGTTTTTCCCCAACCAATTCATTAATGATCTGGGCAGGGGGTTTGTGTTCGTCTATCGCTTTTTTGATAATATAATTGACTGCTTGGTTTTCCAGTCCCCAAGCGCGCATCTCACGTTGGCTAAGCCAATCGCGCGCCATATATGGCGAGCCATTAGGACCAAAAGTCAGTTTTTCTGTATTATTGATAAAAAACTCATTAAAAGTTTCGAACCTTTGGTTCGCAGCTTCTTCTTCTGTCATTCTTGCTTACCAGATTTGAGACACTTCGTATTTGGCGATATTTTCGTCATCAGTAATGAGCGTCATTTGTTCCGTAATAGCAGTTGCGATAAGCAATCTATCAAAGGGGTCTCGGTGGATCATTGGCAGA
>Ga0123356_10002832_pt1 | contig 18354 bp, 15 predicted proteins | sample TergutEmb28metaG_2_FD_92546 | JGI IMG/M metagenome (GOLD analysis project Ga0123356, IMG submission 92546) | Embiratermes neotenicus P3 segment gut microbial communities from Petit-Saut dam, French Guiana - Emb289 P3 | ecosystem: Host-associated > Arthropoda: Insects > Digestive system > Gut ...
AGTATGTCATCAGGTCGCTTGAGATTTTGAGTGCTATTTCGAGGTTATTCTTCATGGCCTTTGCGCATCCTTTCAGATACCGTAATAACGGGGACGAGGAACATTGCTACGAGTCCTGCAGCAAATCCGTTATTGTAGAGGTTGAGTCCGCCGTTGATTTCGCCGACGAACATTGCGACGCTTACGTGCAGGAAGCCTGCGACTATGCCCCAGATCCACCCGAATTGTCCGGCTATCGGTGCGAGTGCTGATGAGAAGAGGATGGATGCTATGTTTGACGGGGATGTGAGGGGCCAGATGTTGAGGGTTGCGGAGAGGAGTGCTCCGAGCATTACGGGGGTTATGTTCATGATGTGTTTGCCGAATGCTGCGAAGCCGACTATTGTGAATATCCCTGCCATTACTATGCCGGCGAGTTGTGCTCCGAGGACGAGTACGATCGTTGTAGCGAAGGCACAGAGCAGGCCCATGTTTATGTAGATACTGTATTTATACAGGAAGAAGAAGTCTGTTATGAGTCTTCCGGAGAGTTTGTGGAACTTGAGGAAGTTTTGGAAGTTTTCTTTCGGGTTTTTGAAGATTTCGTCTTCGTCACCTGCGAACAGTCCGCATATTATCATTGAAACGGAGAATGTGTAGAGCATTATTGAGAGCGGGATGTTGTTGCCGGAGCTTGTGAATGTGGCGGGGACTACTACGTGCCCCATGCTTTGGGCTGATGTTGCGATAATTGTTGCGATAAGCCCTCCGGCAAAGCCCATGCTGTAGAGGTCGTAGCCGCTGTGTGCTCTGACCATGTGTGATGATATGGGCGGGAAGATAAAGCCTACAAGAAATCCGATGAGCATTCCGAGAAGCAGTTCAACAGGGAGGCTCAGTGCTCCGAGAAAGCTCATTTCGCTTACGACGGGTGATAATGTGGCTACTAATAATGATGCAAGTGTGTAGTTGGAAAACGGTTCTTTTTTATATTTGGCAAAGAGCCATACACCTATTGTGAGGGGTATCATGTTGAATACGTTTTTTCCGAAGAACGCAAAGCCTGCTGTTAACCAGAGTGCCATTATTATCGCACCGCTCGGTTTTATTCGTGATGTTATGAGCATACTGAGGCTTGATAATCCGACGATTGCCACATTTATAAAGGCTGCTCCGACTCCGCCGACCGCGAAGTAGTCGGTAACCAGTATTGAACGTGATGATATTATTCTGATAAATCCGTTGTATATGGTTGTCGGTTCGTCAAGGATGAATGCCATCGCAATAAATGCAAGGTTTACTGCAAGCATCAGTGCATAAGGTAACGGAAGGGTCATGCGTTCGCGCTGCTTTTTTTCCGGTGTTTGCTTTAAAACTTCACTTTGCTTCAAGACATTTCTCACCCCCCGAAATCACAATATGCTGATTATATATTTTTGCTTTTTACAAGTCAAGGAATACGGGGTTAAACAGTTTATTGTATTATTTAATGAACAAGAGTATCGTTTTTCTGTGTTATTCCAGTATTCTTTTCATGTTCAGGCCGAGGATGTCTCTTTTTTCGGGTTCGGTGATTTCGGCCATGGCGACGAGAGCGAGGGTGGCGGAGGGGTTCATGCAGGGGGTATCTGTTCCGTAGAGGAGTTTTTTGGAGGTGACGACGCTTACGTACCATTCGATGATGCCTTCCCATGCTTGGGAGCCGGAGAAATCGCCGTAGACGTTCGGGTGTTTTTTTATTACTTCCAAGGCGTTTTCGACGTTCATTTTTTCACCACCCATGTGTGCCATTATAAAGACTGTGTCAGGAAACTCTTCGGCAAGTTTATCGGTGGTGTCGATATCTTCCGGTGTATATGTATGGCTCATGACGAAGAGGCCGTTTTTTGATGCAAACTCATATGCGGTTCTGTAACCTTTATAATATAACGGTCTTTCGTGGCAATAGGGGTGGAGTTTTATTCCGACCATTTTTGGGTGTTTTATGCAACGCTCTAATTCGGACAGCATTTCTTCGGGATAGAGCGGGTTAAGCGTGCAGTAGCCGTAAAAACGGTCGGGGTATTTGTTTATTGCTTCGATGACAAGGTCATTACCTTTTGTGAAGTCGGATATTATAGCCATTGAATGTGAAACGATTGCCATATCAACACCGAGGAGATCCATTTCTGCCAGTATGTCTTCGGTTGATGTTTTACCCATGTATTGACCGGCAAAGGGTCCCATGTGGCAGTGTTCGTCGATGATGAAGAAGTCTTTTAACGGAGTGCCGGTTTTGATGTCTTTTTCGATATTGCCCGGAATATGATTTTTCATAACCTGACCTCCCCGATAAGTTTTTCTATGTTTTTTGATGCGATCATTGTTTTTTCCTCCGGGTTTATCGGAGCATATGTGATCATAGCGATAGCGGCACCGCCTGAATAAACGGGAGCGCATGTGCCGAAGATAAGCCTGTTTGCACCGAATTGACGACAGATGTCTTCTATTCCGTTATGTACTTTAAAGCCGATTGTTTCAATGAAGAGGTTTTCGAACTTTTCGAGCATCGGATATAAGGTCCTGCTTGTGTTGTAATGTAAATCGGTCAATATAAGTCGAAGTTTCGGATGGGTGGTGAGGACGTCGTACAGGACTTTGTAATCCGGAATTTGGTCGTGATTTATGAAAATCGGCAAACAACAATCTTCTGCCATGTTGAATAAATCGCCGCATACTATATCGTTGAGACTGTACATATGGTCTTTCGGATACAGGGCTACGGCAGAAACATTGTTTGTTTTTAAGAGTTCTTTAAGTTTTGCAGGAGTCGGAAATTCGCCGGTATGGTGGGGAAGGATGACCCATGTTTTTTTGAATTCGGGGTGGTTTTTGATTTCTTCGGACAATGCGAGGTTTCCGGTCATCGGATCGTATTCGCTTGCGAGGGAGTGTCGGACGAGTGCCTTTTCGATCCCGTAGTATTTCATTTTTCGGATCAGTTCATCGGTTTCGTTAAATGAACCCGGGTTTTTGATACGTCGCTTGCCGACCGTTGCGTTGCAATCAAAAAAGCGTATATTCTCCATTTGATGTCTCCAATAATGTAATATAAATTTTTTATTTATATAATGCGCGGTATACTTTGTTTACTGCTGTGATTATGTCGTTTATGTCTTCGTTGGTGTACATGGGGCCGATGCTGATGGCAATGTATCGTGACAGTATTTCATCTGTTTTTGTTTTTTCGTTGAGTTTTTCGTAATCGACGGATTCGCCGTTATATCCTTTTCCGAAGGGTGGCAGAGAGGGGTTTGAGAGTGTTTTAGTTTTTATAGGGTATTGTGTCATGAGGTTTCTGCATGCTGATTTGGGACCTAAGGGTATACCTTCTGCTGAGAGTGCGTCTTCGAATTTTCGGGTTTCTTCGGTCGACTTGAACAGTATGAAGATTGCCACGCCGCAGTCTCCTTCTGTCCATCTGACGGTAAAGTTTTTGTTATTTGCAAATGCTTCTCTGAATTTTTTGTGATGTGATCGGCAAATGTTTAAAACTTTGTCGATCTTCTTGATTTGTGCGAGCATTACGGCGGCGGAAAATTCGTTCATTCTGTATTGATTTCCGGCGAATGCGAGGGCATCGTCAAGCAATTCTTTGTTTTGGATTTTATCCGCAAAAACAGGGCGCATGAGGCTGAGGTCGTGGTATCTGACTGCGCGGATGAAGTACTCTTCGTTATTTGTTAAGAATATTCCTCCTTCACCGCAACAGAGTGTTTTGTTTTGTTGAAAGCTTGCTATTGCAATATGTCCGAATGTACCAAGTTTTTTCCCTTTGTATTCAGCGCCGAATGCCTGAGCAATGTCTTCTATAACAAGTATGTTATGCTCGTTTGCAATTTTCATGATTTCATCCATCGCGGGAGGGTGTCCCTGATAAGATACTGCAATAACTGCTTTGGTTTTGTTTGTTATTTTTCTTTTGAAATCTTCCGGATCAATGTTCAATGTTTCGTCTATATCCGCGAAGACGGGAAGAGCACCGCAGTTTGTTATCGCAAAGAAGCTTGAAAACCAGTTGAATGACGGGAGGATCACTTCGTCTCCGGGTCCTATACCCATTGCGGCGACAGCACAAATCAACGCACCTGTCCCGCTTGAGACTGCCAGTGCAAATTTGTTGCCTATGTATTTACAAACTTCAATTTCGAATGTCTCGGCTTTTTTCGGATTTCCGATCCCGTAATGCCTGAACGGGCTTTTTTCGTTTATGACATCGGTAAGATGAGCGAGTTCTTCTTCACCGTACATTGTTACCCCTAAGAATCCCGACGGGAACGGTGAAGTTCTTACGGGTTGTCCGCCGTTTATTGCAAGTTTTTCCATAGGGCAGATACCTCTGATCTTATATTTTATTTATAATACAGGGATTACCAGTAATATTTGCTGCGTTCCTGAGGATCCATTGTTTCGAGTGCTTTTATATCGGATTCCCATTTGTTTTTATCGGACATTTTGGATTCTTTCAATGTTTTTGTGTTGAACACAGGGTCGTCGTCGAGAAGGCGGGAGTATGTGCCGGGTTCTCTCATGATAAGGTGTCTTGCCCTGACGCTTGCAAATCCTGCAAAATAATTGTCGTAGTGATAAATATCACACATTTCGAAATCGAGTTCGATATCGGTGAGGAATACATTGTCTGTCGGGCTTCTCATTGAGGAGATCAGGTTACCGTGATTATCATATATACAGCTCATTCCGCCTTCGTTGAACAGGTTTTTTGCGACGATGAAGTATACACTGTTTTCTGCAGCCCGTACTCTCATAAAGGCTTCACCGGTTTCGATTTCGGTTTTTCCGCCTGTTCCCCAGCCTTGTGTTTGATGGATTATGATGTCGGCGCCGTCCATTGCCAATATACGGCAGTGTTCGGGGAATATATTGTCGTAACAGGTTGAGAATCCGATTTTGCCAATATCTGTTTCCATAACGGGCGGTTTAATTCCTCCGGGCTGTACTAAAAAGCGTTCGCCGGACGGGATGTGTACTTTACGGTATTTTCCGATTATTGCTCCGTCTCTGCCGATGAGTTTTGTTGTGTTGAATATTTTGTTGTTTTCGTCCGATTCGTATTCATTTGCTGCGATGAGCATATTGTATTTTTTTGCGATTTCGCAGAGTTCGTTGATGATTCGGTTTTCGGTTTCGTTTATGAGCCAACCGAACAGATCGGGTTGATCCACATTTCTTATTTGTCTTCCCATATCGGCAAAGTCTTCGTTTGTTATAGCTATATCGGCTTTGCTTTGTCCTGCTTCACGCAGCATTTTCATTGTTTTGTTTATGTTTGCGTTGACCAATGATAATGCTTTTTCTTTTGGGATGAATCCTTCATCATTATAATAATCGGATGGCGGATCGATGTATGCGGCATGGATGATAGCAAATTTTGTCATGATTTCCTCCGTTATGCCATGCGGTCGAGCATTTCTTTTCTGACTTCTTGGTCAAGTATCCCTGTGTGCAGGTATTTGAATACTTTTTTGATTGAATTTTTGCCGAGGCTTTTTCGTACATCTGCTGTGTGGCCGCCGGCTATGTGGGGGGTAAGGATGACATTTTCCATTGTTCGGAACGGGTGGTCTTTTGCAGGGGGTTCGGGGTCGGTGACGTCTATACAGGCGAAGAATCTGTTTTTTTGCAATTCTTTTATCAGAGCGGGTTCGTCAACAAGGATTCCTCTGGCTGTGTTTATAAACAATGCACCGTTTTTAATAAGAGATACATTGCTTGCATTTATCATGTGTTTGCATTCGTCGGTGCCCGGAGCATGGAGGGAGACTATGTCACTTGATGCAATCAATTCGTCAAGGTTTGTTAATGTGACTCCGAGTTCGTTTGCTTCTATTGCGGAGATGTAAGGGTCGTACAGTTTTATTTTGCAATTGTATGGTTTGAGAACATTTATGACTTCTTTTGCGACATTTGATCCGCCGATGAGACCTACTGTAAGGCCTTCCAAACTTCGTGTTTTGAATAATGAAGCTTCGCCGCCGCTCCATTCGCCTTTTTCGGTCGATTTTGCAAACCCCCAAAGTCCGCGAAGTGAACACAGGGTAAATGCCATAAAGGTTTGAGCGACGTCTTTGGCTATCAGCGGTGCATTGCTTGTGATCCTGCGTGAACCTGTTTCCCAATATGTATTCGGGATGAGGTTTTTAATACTTCCCGCAGAATGTGCGATGAGGCGGAGTTTCGGTGCATTTGATAACATTTCTTCGGTAAAACCGGGTGTACCCCAGCATGTTATGCAAGCGTCCGCATCTTGTAAGATTTCTGCTATGAACTGCGGTGTAACGGTTTCGGGGAGTTTGTCGATCGGATTGATATCGGCGAAGCTTGTAAGAACTTCGATATCCTGCTCGGAGAAAATGCTTTCAGCCATGCTTTTACCGACGGCAATTGCAACTTTAAAGGGTTTATTTGACATATTAGTACTTCCTGTCTTTAATATTGTTTGGTATACTGTAAATGCAGATTTTTTTGGAATTTAATTATTTGTTTTAAGGAGTTTGACAGAATGAAATATTCGATTTTTACGAAGCCGTGGCAGTTTCTTCCTGTGGATGATTTATGTAAGAAGGTGTCCGGTTGGGGGTTTGACGGTGTTGAGTTTCCGCTCCGAGACGGCTATCAGGCGGAGCCGCAAAATGCAGAGAGGGATCTGCCCGGTTTGGCGAAAAAAATGTCGGAATACGGTTTGTCGATCATGAGTGTTGCTTCTTCAACAGAAGAGAATATTTTTGCCGCGTGTCAGGCTGCCGGTGTGCCTGTCATTCGTATTATGGGACCGGGGCTTAATAATAAGGAATATTATGAAACTGAAAAGGAATTTAAAAATTATTTAGATAAATTGGTTCCTTTGTGTGAAAAATACGGTGTTATTGTCGGATTGCAAAATCATAACAGTAATATGGTTTCATCAACGATGGAGCTTAAAGTTGTTTTGGAAAACTATGATCCCAAATATATCGGAGCTGTATGGGATGCTGCGCACAGCGGGCTTTGCAAAGAGTCGGCGAATAAAGCACTTGATATTATTTGGGATAAACTTATTCTTGTTAATTTGAAAAATGCATTTTGGAAGCAGACTAACGGTCCGGAAGCTTCGTATGCGCATTTTGAACCGTATTTTACACCGGGGCGGTTTGGTATGGCTTCTTATCCGGATATTGTTCAATATTTGAAAAATAAGAATTATACCGGCGATATTTGTTTGCCTGCCGAATATACCGACGGAGTGCTTGTTGAAGAGCTTGCTCCGCTTGAACTTGAGTATATCAAGGAATTGTTTGCGGGTTGACGGTTTAGACGGTTTAAAATTCAAGCATTCTTTTTCGATAGTGCATGTAGTTTTCGAAGGGGACTTCTTCGGGGACGCCGTGGTCGCATGTAGGGGTGAAGCCGCCTTGTGATGTCATGAATGGCATTATGCGGTCGATCTCGCGGTCTATGGCGTCTTTTGTTGTTGCGAGGATTCGTTTATCTATACCGCCGCTCATAAGGAGTTCGGGGTATTGTTTGCGCTGTGCGACGACATCGCAACCTGAAGCAACTTCGAACGGTGACATGAAAGTCATTCCGATCTCTTGATATACCGGGATGACGGGACGGCAGTCACCGTCGGTGTCGATTTGGACGATCATGTTTACGGATTTGTCAAGTTTACGTGCATTCATGTTGGTTATGAGTTGTTGGTAATACGGGAATAAAAATTCTCTCATCATGTCGGGAGATATCAACGGTCCGCCGTTGTAACAAATGTCTTCGGCGAAGAATATTTCTTCGAATGTGACATATTTTTGGTGGAATGTTGTTACGGCATCTGCAAGTTCAAACCATGTTTTCATCATGTCATGGACTAAGTCGGGGTCATCATAAACCATGTAGAGGATTCCTTCCGGTCCGACGAGTGATCTGAGGTACATGAATCCGCCGACAAGACCCTGGCGTATCCATAATCCGAGTTTTGCATCTTCCTGCATTTTTTTCATGTATGAATCATCGTTGTAACGTTCTTCGGATTTCGGGTCGAGGCGCCATTTTACGTCACGTTCCCATGTTTCCCGATCTTTGACGGGGTGGTCTTCATATGTCGGCATGAAGCCGTTTCTGCGTCCTTTGAAAAACAAGACATGTCTGCCTGCAAAATCGCGGACAAGTTCATATTCTTCGGTGGTTTCCAAAACTTCTTCTTTAAAAATCGGTTTAAATTCCGCTTCGCACCAACCTAAACCCCCTGCTTGGATCACGGCACCTTTGTCGAATCCGAATAATTCAGCGAGGTCTTCGTTTCCTTTGAGGTGACCGTCGGCGATCCATTTATCCATGCAATAATATCCGAATTCGCGTTGGATTATTTTTGCATCTTTTTTCATTGAATAGAAGTCACGTGTTTTTTGAACAGCTTCTTGTAATTTAATGTCCATATTTCTTGGCTCCTTAAGTTTATTTGACTTTATATTTATTAACAGCTTTTTCGTTGATTTCTATACCGAGACCGGGGGATTGGGGGACTTGCATGAAGCCGTTTTTGTCCATTGTGACGGGGTTGATTATTATGTCCCGGAGCATAGGGCTTGTGCTGACATTGTACTCGAGGAAGAGGCTGCGCGGGAGGGTTGCGTTCATGTGGAGGCTGGCGGCTGTGAGTAAATCTGTCAGCCAAGCATGGGGGCATACGTCGATGCCGGCGACTTCGGCTTCCCATGCTATTTTTCGTGCTTGGGTGAAACCGCCGCAACGGGAGAGATCGGGTTGTGCCACATCGATTTTGCCTTTTGTTATAAGATCGCGGAAACCCCAACCTGTTGCTTCCTGTTCTCCTGCGGCAATGCGGGTTTTGACTCCGGCTTCTTTTACTTTTGCGTATCCTTCATAACATTCGGGATGCATGAAGTCTTCAAACCAGAATATATTGTATTCTTCCAAAGCACGGAGCAGTTCGACGGCATCATAAGCACTGCGGTTTGTCTTCCATCCGGCATCGATCAATAAATCGATATCAGGACCGAGTTCTTCGCGTGCAGCTTTTACCAGAGCGATGTCATTCTTTCTGTCACGACCGAATACACCCCATCCGAATTTGATTGCTTTGAAACCTAATTTCATATAGTCATTGCATGCTTTTTTTATATCACCCGGTGTCGGTCTGAACAATGTGGAAGCATATGCTTGTACTTTTTCGCGATATGCGCCTCCCAAGAGTTTATAAACAGGAAGACCGGTTGCTTTTCCCATGATATCATGGCAAGCAATGTCGAAGCCTGAAAGAACCTGTATTGCTGCGCCGCGACGTCCGTAATATGCGCTTCCTTTATAAATTTTGTTCCAAAGGCGTTCGATTTCAAACGGGTCTTCTCCGACAACGAGGCTGTTGAGTCCTTCCATCATTTCACTGCCTGTTGCAGGGGCATTGATGATCGATGCAGCGATGTGAGGGGCTGTTTCCACATCAGACCAACCGACGATACCTTCATCGGTCATGACTTTCATCAAAAAGCAATATGCTACACCCGATGCTTCTTCCGAACCCGACGGGTTTGTATATTTTTGCGGTGATTCCAATACATATCCTTCTACATTTGTTATTTTCATAATCCACACCGTTTCATATTGAATGTTTATTTAGTTAATGATGCTTATGTTTTTTGAATAATAAAATAATCACAATTTACCATGTAAATTGTTTCATGATTTCGAGTATAACACATTGTGCGGGAAGCTTCATTGATTCGTAGAAGTAGCGGAAGCTTTCGGGGTTTTCTGAATTTAGTGCCATGATGTCATAATGATTGGGGATGACGTATTTTGGGTTGACCGCTCGGGTCAGTTCGATTGCCTGTGCAATGTTCAGGTTACCGAACTTTCCGTTTATGCATGTGAGCAGGACATCGGCATTCGGAGCGGCTTGTAAGAGCAGGTCGCAATATGCGGTATCCGCTGTGTGGTAAACGCTTTTGCCGTTGTCGAACGTGAGTTTGTATCCGCATGTGTCTACTGAACCGGCGTCGGTGGCAAGGGCGAATACGCCTTCTATTTTGACTCCGTGGAGTTGCATTATGTCGCCGTGGTCAATGACTTTGATGTTTTCCGGCGGGATGTTCAGTTTTGCCAAATGCTTTGCTGTATGTCTGGGTGATACAAATAATGTGTTTTCTTTGTATGCATAGGCTTCAATCGTTTCGGGGTCTAAATGATCAGTATGATCATGTGTAGTGATGAATATATCTGTTGTAACTTTTGCGGGATCAACAGGTGTCGGGATACATCTGGAAAACAACGGCGATGATTTTCCGCAACTGTCTGTCAAATACGGATCGATCATCACAGTGCAATTACCTGATTTCATATAATATCCTGCTTGACCGAGAAACCATAATGCAGCTTTGTCAGCCGGTACTTCATTATCCCAAGGATACTTATTTTGCATGATTTGCTCCTCTTTCTTGTTGTTAAAATGGTTGCAATTCAGAGGTAACCGGAAAGGGTATGTTCTTTTCAATATAGTCGCTCAAACAGTGTGCGTTTCCTTAAATTAAACTCTCTCTAAACTTGTATGACGCCCAAACTCGCTTTGTATATTAAAAAGAACATACCCTTTCCGGTTACCTCTGAATTGCAATTAAAATATCTTGATTCATTTTACCGGATTATTATGCGGTATGGATAGTTCTTTTTATTATTTCATCTTGTAATGTTTTGGAGAGGTTAATAAAATAGTCGCTGTATCCTCCGACGCGGACGATCAGTGATTTGTGATCGTCCGGATTTTTTTGTGCGTCATTTAGTGTTGTTTCGTCACATATATTTATTTGAACCTGCATACCTCCCTGATCGAAAAAACCTTTGATCAGCCATTTTATGCCTTCTTTTCCGCGTGCTTCCCGGATCATTGCCGGAAGGAAACGCAGATTCAAGATCACTGATGTGAGTAAATATTTATTGACGGGCAACTTTAATACCGACTGCATTAATGCTGTCGGTCCGTTTGTGTCCGCTCCCTGTGATGCTCCGGCGCTGTCGGCAAGTACATCGCCTGCTTTACGTCCGTCGGCTGTTGCACCTGTGGCTTTTCCTGTCCAATCATGTGCCGTGAAAATGACTTCTCCGGGTACATATATTCCTCCCAATGTACCGGGAGCTTTATTGAATGCCTTATATATGTGATCGGTCAGCTCGGCACGGAGGGTATCCACGCCGTCATGTCCGTTACCGAATTTCGGTGCTTTGCGGAATTTATTGCGAAGGTTTTCGTTGTCCTGCCAATTACGGGCTAAAATATCTTTGAGTTGTAAGTATGTTATTAATTTATCATCAAATACCAATTTTTTTATGGCATACAGATGGTCGGCAAGGTTTGTGATCCCTATTACTTCCAATTCAACATTGTTATACAATGCGCCGCCGTCCATTACATATTCGGCTTTTTCAAGACAACCTCGGATAAATAATGTGCGCATGACATAACCTTCACGATCCGCTCTGTGTTTTATATCACAGTCATGAAGAGATATTTCGATGTTGATAAAGTAGTCCAGTTGAATCAATAACGCTTTATATAAATCTTCGAAGTTATCAAAATCATTTCCGGTTTCAATCCCTGCGCGGGTTTCCGTAACCGGATCATATCCGTTATATAATGCGATTTCTCCTACTTTCATTGCGTTGAACATTCCGATGTCGTTCATGAAATTGCATTGACCCGGTATCATTAATTGGCTGCATCCGGCAAGGCTGAACCCGCGGGATTCTTCAAGCGGATAACCGTTTTGTATCAATGTATCCACGTATATACGGTTGTTGCTTAATGCCGGTAAACCGATACCCGATGCAATGCATTCAATCGCTTCGTTCCATATTTCATCAGGCATTTCGGGTGTGACAAATAAGCACAGATTGGGTCCTTTATAACCAAGCTCACGGGTAACTTTAATGACCATAGCGGTCAATTCATTAAAATTACCTTCACCGTTTTTATCAACACCGCCGATGCACATGTTTTGGATTTGATTTACCTGATCTATTTTAATAAAAAAGTCGACCAGTAATTCATATACATTATCCGGATCTTCGTTTACATAAAAAGGCAGCAGATATGAATCAAATCTGCCGAATGAATCGGAACCGTTGAGCATGTGTATCGTCCAAACCAATTGTAACGCCTGATGAAATGTTTTCGGCGGTTTATGTGCTATATGCCGGAAAACCATACGCAGTTCACCGGATGCGGTTTCAGCACAGCGTTCCAGATATATTACAACAGCATCCAGCATTATATCCATCACATCAAAGAACATGTTTTTTTCCGGGCCGTACAATGAACGATAATGTGATATTTCCCTGCGGTATCCGTCAAGGCCTGTTGTCAATATTTTTTCAAAATCCGGGACTATATGGCTGGCAAAAAAAGTCGATGTTGCAGCCGTTGCCCGTATTGACAACTGTTCAGCTTCTGTATGGATATTTTCATCCGCCGGGTGATAACGTCGTCTGTCTGCTTCATCCAGAGCTGCTAATAATGCAGATGTTTCTTCAGGGGTATAATCATTTTCTTTTATCAACGCATCACGGGCCGATTCGTTGATAAATGTGCCTCCCCCATAATGAAAACCGAGCGGTTCATATACATTAACAACACCTGCGATCCGTTCTTCGGGAAATATTTCTATCGGACATTGTGCCCATAATGCTTTTAACGCACAGGCTTCACGCATATGCGGCGAATCATTTAAATGCAACATATATTCATCAAGATAATATCGAGATGCCGCCGGGAGTTTATATCCAGCACGCCGCTTTTCATAGATCTGTTTACGCTCGGCTATATCCATATTATCTCCGATCATTCATTCTTTGCCATCCTGAGATGGTGGTTTTTCTATTTTTAACTTTAAAGTTAATATTTTAAACGGAAGCATTTTAAGATTAACAACATCATTAATTATGTCAAGCTGTTCGATTTCATTTTCCATCATGTCGGTCAGAAAAACAGAGTTTATATATACGGGTAATTGTAATAGTCCTTCAGCTGCTCTGCCTTTATATTCGACTAATCTGAGGATTATTGATGTTTCATCTTCAGATATTTTTATGCTTCCTATTCGAATATTATCACTTTGTATTGTCGGCATTTCGGGGACATTTAATCCTGTGTAATTTATTACAGGTTTAATTAAGAAATTATCGGCATCCGCAGTCACATTATTATTTGAAAAAGGTTCATTATATGCAATGATCGCATATTCAAAATTGTGGAAGCCTTCATCTTTCTTACAAGCATGTTTGAAAATTTATCCGTCATTGCATTTTCTCCATTTCCAAATTAAATTCAGTTAAGACAAGAGAACCGTCCCCGTGTCTTCTGTAAGGTTGCATTCTGACACGGTTTTATTGTTTATGCGGAATGTTTTGATGCTGTTTTGTGTGAAATTTGTTATGACAGTTGCATCAAGGAATGGCAGTTTGATTATACAGTCTGTGTCTTTGCCGGCGGATTCGTATGCGCGGAGTATTGTTCCGTTGCCGTCTGATGCGGGTTTTATTGCCGTTATTATTATGTTTTCTGCTGATACATCGATTCCTTTGTATGTGCCGGGGAGCGGGCCTTTGTGGTATGTTTCTGTTATGTATATCGGTTCGGTGTTTAGGGCTATCGCTTCTTTTACGACTCCTGCATCTTGCCAACCGCCGTTATGCGGTAACAGTGTATACTTGAAGTATTGGATGCCTTGGTCGAGATATTCGTTTTGATCGTCGCGCAGGTGTTGACCGTAGTGGTCAGCGTACATTGAGCTGTTGACGATCGTCATGCGCATGTCATTTTCCAAAACGTTAAAAGAATATTTTCCGTCATTGAGCAGTGCTGTACCGTATCCGTCGGCGCTTACATCCAGCCACATTTGACCGGATTCTTCAAGTCCGTCGGCAGGACGATCAACATGGCCGAACGGGACATCGCAAGCTATTTTGATTTCGCCGGTGATGTTCAGCGGGAATGAAAGTTTTAACAATTTGAATTTTTCGCGCCAATCGAGTTTAACTTCGACTTCTATTTGATTTGATCCTTCATACAGAATGAAATTTTGTTTTAATATCGATGTTTCAAAATATGATTCAACACTGATAACCGAACGTACCGGGCCGGATTCAACTATTTTGATTTTTGCATTATTAAAACGACCGACTTCGTCTCTGAATGAAAATAATCCGTGTCCCCATGTATCAGCGTGTTCGACATTGATAATGACCGGGACTGCTGCAGGTTCTTTGAAAACTTCACGGTTGTTTGTTTTGTCGTACAAACTGCTTATATATCCTGTTTCCGGGTTTATTTCCAATTTTAAATTTTCGTTTTCGATGACGGGTGTTTTTGGATTTGATGGTTCACAGCACGATCCGGTTTCCGGAGGTTCTCCCAAAAATGCCCAATACAAACGCCATCCCATAGCAGGAACCGATGCATTGAAAATGATGTCTTTACTGCCGGTTGTTGCGTCTGTACGTGAAGCTCTTGTTTTTTGGAACGGTATTAAGTTGCCGTTTTCATCGGTTATTTTATAAACAGGACGGTTGATTTTTGCAAGAATCATGCGGTCCCATGACAAAGGATTGAAAACGATTACGGGTGTCCCTGTTTCTTCATTACCCCAGAAGAGCCAATCGGCGGTTTTATCTCTTGTTGTTTTTCCGTTGAATGATGTATCAACAGCCCATGATATTTTTTGGACAGCAGCGTTTTGCACTTCTGCAGCTATATTCAATGATTCGCCGTGTGATTCCGATGCATCTTCATATGCTTCCCTGATACTGCAACCTGCTGCGATATCGTGGAATTGGTTGAATAATACATTTTGCCAAGCTTTTTCCATGCGTTCCTGCGGTATTTTATAACTTACAAGTTCATTTGCGAGTGAAGCCAGTTTTTCGGCAGAGGTCAGGCGATTTTCTGCTCTTCTGTTATTTTTCTTTAATTCCGAACAAGCTGAATAGCACAGACTGGCATGATGCTGCATTTCTTTATTCCACTCAGGAAGGTCGGGAATTGTGCGGATCTCGTCAAGATATATATCGGGAGAGCTGTATATAAAGCGTTCGCCGTCCGGGGCGTTACGGTGTTTTTCAAGTGTGTTTAATGATTTTATCGTCGGTCCGCCGCCGTGATTGCCTACACCGAAAAAGTACATTGTTGAGTATGTGTTTTTTTCAAAGATATCAATGCTTGAGCGAGCTTTGTCTTCTTCATATTCATTTTTAAATGCATCTTTTCCGTGAATATAGCTGGCATAACCATTTGCTATTCTGTATGTTAATATACGACTTCCGTCATTTGATCCCCACCAAAAGGCATGTTCGGGGATGTTCGGGTTTTCACTCATATCGGGACGCATCATGACATATCTTTCGATCCCTGCTGCTTTGAATAATTTCGGTAATGATGCATTGTGACCGAAGGAATCTGCATTGTACCCGGTTTTTGCCGTTATTCCGAATTTGTCTTTGAAATAACGTTGGCTGATAAGGAAGTGTCTGGCGAAAGATTCACCTGACGGGATATTGCAATCCGGTTGGATCCACATTCCGCCGATGACACACCAACGCCCTTCTTTTACACGGGCTTTTATTTCTTCAAACATGTCGGGCGCATTTTCTTCTGTCCAGTGATAGTATGCTGCACAAGGGCATGTGAAGATATAATCGGGGAATTCATTCATTCTGTCCAGTGCGGAGCGGAAGGTTGCTTTGATTTCTGCGTATCCTTCCTGCCACCGCCAAAGCCAGACCGGGTCAAGGTGTGCATAACCGATAAGATGGATTTTTTTGTTCATTTTATTTAACCGTTTTAACAAACTGTACCAGCGTAACAGAATCAGCCGGTGTGTAGACGTCGTAGGCAAAGTCCGGGCACATGTATACGGGGCGGCTTTCCGAAAGCGGGAGATCGCACATCGGAGATGCTTTCATTTGTGCACATGTGATCGAATCGATACGGTAAACATTCATTTTGTAAATGCCTTCGGGTGCTTCGGCGAATTTTACTGTTGTTACTATGTCTTTTTTGTCATTGCCGTTGTAGTTGACGATGAAATTATTGAGTGTACCGTTTTCGGATTTACTTGCTGTTGCATGGAGATCACCCCATGCGCCGTGGACGGTTGCTCTTGTGCCTGTCATTTTATAAAGCAACTCATATACATAATATTGCGGGCGTGTGTTGCCGTCAAAGTCGAGGAGTCCGACGCGATTGATTTTGTCATTCCAATAACGTGTCATATATCTTGCTTTTGCGTACCACGGTGCGAATAGGTTGAAATCGCAGTATTGGTCGTAGATGTGATATTGGAAGCTTCCGTCAAGGCAACCGTCATTATGGAGTGCAAGGATAGAAGCGGCAAGACTTGCGGCGACAAGAGACTGATAGGGTTTTTCTTCGATGGACAGACCGTCGTCGATCCCGACGTTGAATTCAGTCATATAGAGTTTGATGTCCGGGTTTACGTTGTTTAAAGCATCTCTTATGGCGCGTCCGTCTGCTGCATGTCCTTGAGGACTGTCGGTGTAACAGTTATAACAGACGAAATCGACGGGGATATCGTCTCGTTTGCATAGTTCTGCAAAACGAGCGTGATATGCGGCAGCTGTTTTTCCTCCGCCTGCATGTGATGATCCGCCGACTTTTACATCCGGCATCAATTCGGGTAAGACATCGTAAATCGGAGCAGCGGTGAATTTATAGTATTCGTAATAATCATCGGGACATTCTATTAAATACGGACATCCGCCGAGTTCGCCTATGTTTTGTTCATTTGCTATTGCCCAGTGGGTGACATATTTATTTTCTTTACTGTATCTGAGTACTAACGTACGGATGAGTTCCTGCCATTCTTTGATATCGGTCGGCATCCATATTTTTTCATCGATTACAGGATACAGGGCGTTGGGTTTGAGGCATATTGAAGCCATGATGTCCGCGCCCATTGCATGTACTGCATCCATATATGCGTCGAGTTTGGACCAGTCATATTCGCCTTTTCCTTTGTAAACATAGAAGAATTCCTGAAGAAAAATACGGATGATACCGGGTTTGAGTTTTGCTGTGTTTTTTACGATGTTGTCGTTTGGGGGATCCGGGTGTATGCCGCCTATACCGAGTGAATGATAGCGGAGGTCCAGATCATTGTTCCCCAAATACCAATGTACATTCAATTCGCGTTGCGGAAGGTTTGAAAAATTGTCTTTCATGATAAACCTCTTTTCAATATTTTGGCGCAAGACAAGAGAACCGTCCCCGTGTCTTCGTGTCTTTTATTGTTTTACGAATTGGATCAGGGTTACGGTGTCGGCGGGGGTGTAGATGTCGAATTGGAAGTCGGGGTGGACGTATGTGGTGCGGCTTTCGGAGGGTGGAAGGTCGATCAGGGGTGCGTCCATCATTTTTGATGCATTAGCGGCGTCGATTTTGTATACATTCATTTCGTATACGCCTTCGGGTGCATCTTTGAATTTAAAGCGTGATACGATGTCGGGGGTGCCTTTTTCTCCGTAGTTGACTATGAACATGTTCAATGAACCGTTATCGCCTTTTGATGCGATTCCGCGCAGGATGTTATTTGTGCCGCACAGTCCGACACGTTTTCCCGTAAGTTCATAGAGAAGTTTATATACATAGTATTGAGGCTTGATTTTTCCTTTTAAGTCGACAAGACCGAGGCGGTGCGGTTGGTCGTTCCAGTGATGTGCCATGTAGCGATGGATCGAGTAGAAGGGTGAAAATTCACGGGGATCGTTCCATTGGTCGTATGTATGATATTGGAAGCTTCCGGTGAGTGCGCTGTCTTCGTGAAGCTCAAGGATCGTTGCTGCAAGCCCTGCTGCACGTTTGGGATCGTATGCTTTGTCTTCAAGCGATACTTGTTCACCGATGCCGATGTTGAGTTCGGTTATGTAGTATTCCATTCCCGGAAAATTTTTATCGATTGCATCGCGTATATCACGAGCACCTTTGGTATGTTCTGTCGGGTCGTTTGAATACATGTTGTGGCAGGTGAAATCAACTCTTATGTTATTTTCTTTGCATAATTCCGTGAATCTGCTGAGATATTCTGCACCGCCGCTGAGTCCCGCGTAGTGCGGTCCGCCGACTTTTACGCCGGGTATCAAATTGGGCAACACTTCAAAGATCGGTTCTGTTGTGATTTTATAATATTCAAAATAATCATCCGGGTTTTTAATGAGGTACGGGCATCCGCCGTATTCGCCGATGTTCATTTCATTTGCGATACCCCAGTATGTGACGTACGGTTTTTCTTTACTGTAACGCAGTACTAAAGTACGGAT
>Ga0123356_10002833_pt1 | contig 18348 bp, 3 predicted proteins | sample TergutEmb28metaG_2_FD_92546 | JGI IMG/M metagenome (GOLD analysis project Ga0123356, IMG submission 92546) | Embiratermes neotenicus P3 segment gut microbial communities from Petit-Saut dam, French Guiana - Emb289 P3 | ecosystem: Host-associated > Arthropoda: Insects > Digestive system > Gut ...
ACATGATCCTCCAAAACAAACGTGTATGTGCCGTTGTTTTGCACCTGGTACGTATACGCGGGTTTATCCAACTGCGTCACGCGCTTGTCCGTCGTCGTCACGGATTTTACGCCTGTGGCGCCCGCGCCCGTATCCGTGGGCGCAATCGTAAACGTGGAGATTGTGCCTGTGCCACCGTCGTACTGTGCCTGGTTGATCCATGCCGGCATTACGGTGTTGGCCGCCTTTGGAGCCGTGTTATCCAGCTTTGCCGTCCCGCTCAGGTTCCAATCCGAAGCCAACGGCTCGCCCGCCTGGGGCCCAATAGACAACTCCGGCAGATCGATTGGCCCAAACGCGCCGTCATCCACCGCCTTCACACGCACGCGGAAATTGTCGCTATCCCCAGCCGGCGCGGGGAATGTAAACGTCGTTATGCCCGGTTTCGTTTGCCCGGCAGTGATCCAGCTCATGGCGTTGAGACTGTATTCCACCACATAAATCAGTTGATTCTGCGGCGTCTCCTGCACCCAATGGAAGTCGTCGCTTGCCGTCCAGGTCACTGTTACGCCGTCGTCTTTCTTGTATTGCGTCCCGGCCATTTGAACGCCGGTCGGATTGGTCGGCGGGGTGTTGACCGGCATCACATACACCATAAACGATGTCTCGGAGAACGCCTTGTCTCCCGAGCTCTCCTGGATTCGCAATTGCACCTCTATCCCACGGGGATCAAACCTGTGCGGGTCGGAAAGGGTGAATGTCAGCGTGTAGGTATCCGTTGTGCCCATCGCATTTGTAACAGGCGCCCCCTTTGTGATCGCCACATCGGCCAGCACGCTATCCGTATCCCAAACAGCGCTCAGCGTAAGATCGTCCTTCTCATAGTCGTGCACGCTAATCGTCGCCGTCCAGGGGGCCGAACCTTCGTTCACCCACTGATCGGCCAGTTCGGCTTTAAACGTTGGCGGATTGTTTTTGATCAGGAAGGGCCCATATTGAACGGTTGCCGACGGATTGCCCGCTACATCCTCTGTCTGAGCATATACATACCATGTCCCACGCCCATAGGGCATCACGTCCACGGTGTGGGGCAACGTCGCCATTGCCATAGCCGAGGACGACACCGTTTGCCATACCGGGTTGTCCGGAAGCGTTTCTGATTGAGATACCAGGTACCGCATCTTCGCAGGCTCGATCATGCTCTGCGCGTCGTTTTCATCAGCCGCCGCATCCGCATACGTCAAATCGACATACAGGTGCTCCCATACCGCAAATGCGTTCGCCTCCGTGTTTTTCCACGTGCCGGAAACCCATGGTTCCAGCCGGTCGTAGTTGCCCACCGCCACGTTGTAGGCAATCTTATTGCCGATTATATCTTCAAGTTCAAACGGATATACGCCATTGTTCTGGACTAGGTATTTGTAGATGCCCACCTGAGTCACGCGTTTGTCTGTCGTTGTCACGGATTTTATGCCCGTCGCGCCTGCGCCCGTGTCCATGGGCGCAATCGTAAACGTAGAGATTGTGCCTGCGCCACCATTGTACTGCGCTTTGTTGATCCATGCTGGGGTCACGGTACTCGTCGCCTGCGGAGGCGTGTTATCCAGCTTTGCCATCCCGCTTAAACTCCAAGCGGACGGTAGCGGTTCGCCCTTTTGGTCATACCCGTTTCCATAAGCCCCGTCGTCCCATGCACACACGCGCACCTGGAACGCATCGCTATTCCCTTGGGGCGCAGGGAAAGCCCATTCCGTCGCATATGGTACCTTTTGCAGCGCCGCAACCGGCGTCCAGCTACTGCCGTTCAGGCTGTATTCCACCGAGTACAGCAGGTCTTCCTGTGGTGTTTCCTGCACCCAGTGGAAGTCGTCGCTTTCATCACATGTCACTGTCACCGTGTCCAGGGCCTTGTACGCAGGTATGCCGCCTACATACAATCCGCTCGCAATTGCCACTTTCTTCGGTGCGTCAGGCGGGTCATTCACCGGATCGATCACCACGTAGAATGTGCGCTCCTCGGTGGCTTCGATGTCTTCAAGAGACAGCTTGAAGGTAATCTTCTCTTTGGGCGCGGTAAACCTATCCGCGCCGGGGGTGAGCGTTAGATTGCACACGCCGTCCACAATCGGCCCCTGTTTCATTATAAGATGGCCGCCCGCATCGTCCATCTCTATCGTTAGTTGCATCTCATCCTTATCCAGATCGTTGACCTTGATGGGAATGACCATCACCGTATCCTCGATCATCCGCACGGTGAAGCCTTCCTCGGGCGTCGTGGGTGAAACGAAAACGGGCGGATTGTTTTTGATAAAGAAGGGGCCGTAACGCTCCGTGGCGGAAGGATTGCCTGCCACGTCCTCTGTTTGCACATACACATACCATATCCCCCGCCCATAAGGCATCACGTCCACGGTATGGGTCTGCGTCGCCGCTGCCACTGTTGAGGAAGACACCGTCTGCCATGCGGTAGTGACCGGCAGTGTTTCCAACTGGGAAACCACGTACCGCATCTTCACGGGCTGAATCATGCTCTGCCCGTCGCTTGCGGTGGCCTTCGGATCGGCATATGTCAGGTGGACATACAGGTTTTCCCTGATCGAGAATGCCTCCGCTTCGTATTCGCTGCCGGGCGTAGGTGTCCAGGATGCCGAAACGATGGGGGGAAGCCGGTCATAATTGCCGGTCTCCACGGTGTACTCCCGCTCGTTGCCCACCACATCCGCTAAAGTAAACACGTTCGTGCCGTTGTCTTCCATGGCATAAACGTAATCCTCCAGATAAGCCGCCGCGCCTCTGTTTAGCAGTACGGAAGCAACGCCCGTAGCGCCCGCACCCGTGTCCGTGGGCGCAATAGCAAAGGTTGACTTGACGCCCTCTTCATGATATTGGCGATGATTCACCCATGTTGGCGTCACCGTGTGTGTAGCCGCAGGAGGGGTGGCGTCTATCTTGGCCGTACCGCTCATGCCCCAGCCCGAGAATAGGGGGGTCGTGTGGTTACCCTCGCCCAAGGCTCCGTCGTCCCGGGCCCGCACGCGCACTTGGAAGACGTCGGTATTTGTATCCGCAGGCGCAGTAAACGCATACCCCGTGGCGCTGTACGGCACGAGCGTCAACTCAGAAAGCGCCGTCCATGTCGTCGCGTTTATGGTGTACTCCACAGAATACAGCAAATCTTCCTGGGGAGTTTCTTGTACCCAATGGAAATCATCGCTCTGTGTCCAGGTAACGATCACCAAGTCAACCCCGCTCCGGAACGCAGGCTTGCCGCCCACCTCCACACCGCCCGAGATTGCCACGTCCGCCGGTGTGGTGGGCGGGTCGTTCACCGGGGCAATCGTAAAGGTGATGGTCGCGTCGGTATAGGTTGGCGGCGCAGGGATATTCCCCGGATCCGTGCCCGGGTTTCCCGTATCGGTCACCCGGACGGTGAATACATCCTCTCCAAATCTATCGGGCTTGGGGTTATAGGTATAGGTCTGGCCCGCACTGGTTGGGTCATCCGTCAATGCCAGTATGCCGAGTTCACTCTCGGCGGACATCACCAGGTCTTCACCGTCAACCAGCTTAAAATCAAGGGACGCCGTGGGCGTCTCCCGGTCCGTAGCGGTGACGGTGCTGTTGATCTCCGCCCCATCTTCCACCATGGTATGCCGCCTGTTGGCAATCACCGGCGGTGTGTTTACAGGATCTACATACATTACAACATGCTTCACCGTGGTGGACGGGTAGGTATCCGTAAGCGTAAATGTCAGCAGTGCCTTTCCGTTTGTGTTCAACGCCGGCCGCATGGTGACGGTGCGGTCTTCATCGTTTGTCATGAGGATCTGATAATTGTCGGCATGCGGGAAGAGGACGCCTTTTGGCACCGACATGATCAATATCGGCAGGTACCGCTCAAAGTCCACATCCCATGCGCGCATGAAGAAATTCTTCACCGAAAGCGCACCCGCCACACTCTCCTTCATCCGCCAGACCAGGTCTTCGCGATGATAATCGAACCGCCAGGCGCCGCCTTCGTCGGAGTCGAGCTGGAATGCCATACGCGGCAGATGATTGACAGGATTGACGACGATGGTAATCGTGGCGCTCACCTCAAATAGCTCGCCGGTTGCCTCGTTGGCCTCACCATTGGATACGGTATACGTCAACCGCTCCGTACCAAACCAGTCCGGCTCGGGATCGTAGATGTACGCGCCGGTCTCCTCGACAAAGGTGAACGTGCCGCGCTGCACGCCCGTGGGATGACCGATGAGGTAAACGTCGCTGTCCTTGTAATTGGTGCCCGAGAGCACGGTATTGTGCACGTCCGTTACGTGTTTAAGCGGGTTTTCTACGGTGACCGCCTGGTCGCCATTGGTGGTCACGGTAAAATTGCGGGCCACGGGCGGTTTGTTCACACGCTCGATGAAGATGCGCACCTTGCCGGAGAACGTGGCGTTGGCCGTATCGGAGATCACGAAATCAAACCACCCATAGTCGCTTTGGGCCGGGTCTTCCGTCTTTGTGAAATAATCAGGTGTTGGCGTAAAGCGCGCCCGGCCGCCGCCGGCATTCACGGCCCTGCCGTTGACGCCGCCGCTTACCACGGTCAGCGCGATCTTATCGCCGTAGACGATATCATAATCGTCGAATAGATTTACAATGTTGAGCAGCAGAGGCTCATCCTCCCGGATTGCCATATCGATGATCAGCTCGCCGCTCTTTGCCTCCGGATCCTCTTTGTAATACGGCGGGTGGTTCACGCCAATGATCTGGACGTTAAACGAAGCCGTGCCGTCGCACGGGATTTCCTCGTTGTGCTTGGCCGTTATGTTGATGGCGCTGAAGAGCTTGTCGTAATGGTACACGTACATCTTCGGCGTAATCACCAGCGTTACCAGATACGAATGATCCAACGAATTATACGTCCAACTCACGCCGATGCCCTCGAAATATTCGTCATCTTCTGACCCGTACAACGCCTCGAATGTCACGCTGTCTTCACCCAAGTACACGCCTTCCACACCGTTCCAGATGAATCCACGGTCCACATCCAGCACACTGAAGGTGATAGACATGGGTTCATCTGCGATCATAGAATAGAAACCATCAAGCCCCAGGGTGATCGGACGGTCGTCACGGGGCTCAACATGTACGTAGATTACGCTGTCATACCCGGCGCTGGAGGGTACCCCATTGCCGCCGATGAGCCTGTAGCGAATCTCCGCGTATGCATCGGGATCCTTGTGGAAGAAGTCCTTGGCAGGGCTGAAAAGAATGTAACGGTTTGTGGCGATCACGGCGCCTACAGCGCTGTCAAATCCAGGCTCAAGCTCCACGGTTATGTTCAGGAAATTGGGATTGTTCTCCTCTGTCACCACGTCAAAGAATGCCAGCGTATCCTCGGCGATGCGCCGCGGTTCGATATCCAACGCCACCGGTGGCACATCGTCTTTTACGATCACACGCACGATCTTCTCCACCATCGCCTCTCCGTCGGTGGCGGCAAGAATCAAGTCCGCCTCCCCGTAGAGCAGAACGCCAGGCAGTGTGCCGGTGATGGATATCTGCCAGAGGCTTGTACCCGGCTCATGGGTGACGCTGATGGCCGCGGTGTCGATCACCGCGTTGTTTGTGGAGCGCACAGCAAAGGACAGCCCGTGATCGGGGGGTACCTTCGTTTCGTTGTCCGGGCTTTCATTGTCCGGATCGGTCACATAGACGTCGAAGGTGAACGTTTCATCCTTTGATATGCTGATTTCTTCTGCTTCGGTTTCTAGTTCGGGAGCATGATTGATGGGCAGGATGTACACCGTTAGCGTAGACCATCCGTTTTGCGACGGGCCCACATCGTTCCAAGCGCGGTAACGCAGCTGTACCGTTCCATACCTTAAATATGCGGGCGTCAGCGAGAACGAATAGCTAGCGCCCTGCTCGTCTTCGCTGGAAGGCGTATATGTCACGCCCTCAGGGGTGAGCAGGTTCCCGCCGGAGATCACCTCCAGCTCGATCCATCCCATCTGGGGCCGCCCAAAAATCAGCCCGGTGAGCGAAAAGGTATGCTGCCCGCTTTCTGCATAAATTTCCCACCACGTGCCTACGTTGCGCGGGACGAGGCGGCCTTCCTCATCTTCTATACCCAGCCAGACCGTGGATGTGCCGGACATATCCCAGGGAAGATCGTCGTTGTCCATAAACTTTGACTTCACCATGTACGAATACTCATACCAGCCCGCTTCCGTTCCATCCAAGTGGGCCGTCACGCCCGTCTCGGTCATGGTCACCGGCGGCGCGTCGCCGATGGGCGTGATGCTGTTCATGTACATCGTATCGCCGTCCCGATCATACGCGGCGGCGATCGGGTTGAGCTGTATGTCCCGAGAAACACCGTCGCCGTACTTTTGGATGCCCACCACGCGCAGTTGCGCCACGGGCGGCCGGTTGCGTGTGGTAATGAGCACGTTGATGGAACCTTCGCCCACCATACCGCTGGGATCGGCGACCGTATAGTTGATCGTGACCGGCCCCCATGGCCCGCGTCCGTTTACGTCGCCACGCGCTCGAAACGTAACCGTCCCCACATCGGTATTGAATTGTACGGCGCCAAGGCCCGTATTATACGTGGATGCTTTGAGCAACCGGATCCCGGTAGGCAAGATGGGATTCCCATATATATCATATAGTTCCGCGTCTTCCGCCACCGGAAACACGGAATCCGTGCCCAATTGTACCAAGCAAAGCGCCGCGTCGGTCTCGGGCGTATACATCTTGGCCACCGGGGGCAGGTTCTCCAGCAGCACAAACACCTTAAACTGCATCACGTTCTCTTTGTCCCCGCACGCGAGGGTCACCGTAATCAGCGACTCCCCCGTCTCGTTGACGCCCAATACATATTGAAGCGGCACCGTGATCGCGTCCCCCGTACCCATGCCAGTGTATGGGCCTCCTTCATCACCGAGGGTCAGTTGCGATGTCAGCGCTGTGTTGTCGGCAGACACTGTCAACGTATAGGCCTGACCGGCTGGCACGCCTAGCAGTGTCAGCTCAATCGGCTCAATTTCTTGGTTGATCTTGTTGTTACGGCTGGGAACCTGGTTGATCGACAGATTTGTTTCTCGGGGATGTACGTGGATGTACACGACAGCGTGGCTGACCTTTTTTACGCCTTCGGGGAAATCGGGATCCCATTCCGACTCAGTGTGTTCCTGCCAATCCTCTACGTGGAAGGGAATCGATACCACGCCGCGATAACCCGCTGGCGCTTCATACAAGTACGTATTGTCGCCCAGGTTTGTGAGCGCGCCGATCGTTGGCATCGTATCGATAACGACCGTCAATGGATCGCCGTCGTAGTCGATGCTGTTAGCCGCTGGACGGATGATGAGCGCCGTGCCGTCCTCGGTCTCATAGAATACGTCGTTGGCTCGCGGCCTGTGCTGCACGGGATTGACATACACTCCCAGTGTCCGCGTCGTTTCAAAGTGGCCGTCCGCAACCGTCACCGTCACCGTGATGGGCACGCCTTTATCCAGTCCCCAATTCGTGTACAGCAAGGGTGTGATGCGCAAACAATTCAGACCGTCGGTCTCTTCTATTTTTAGCCCCTCAAAATTAATGACGCTTTCGTTGTCCGAGCGCGCAGACACGTACAACTCGTCATCGTCCCAATCCCAGTAACGCAGCGGCACCAAGATGCTCGTGTCCCCATCTAAAATAACGGGGTTGGGCGTGATGGGATCAAACTCCGGCGGGTCGTTGATCGGCCGGGACACAATGGTCACTGTGCCGATATTCGAATCATACTCCCCGTCAAAAACCCTGAACGTAAAGGATGCAGAGGTCTTAAAGTGTCCTAGGCCCAGGAAGCGCACCAGGCCTGTGGCCTCGTCGTATTCAAAGAACTCGGTCTTCGCCGGTTCCGTCTCGCTCATGATCGAAAAGACCAGGGGATCGCCATCCACGTCGGTGGCATACGTCGATCCGCGCAAGTAAAACTCGAGGATTTCGTGCTCATCCACATAGACGATCACATTCTTAGCCACCGGCGGATGGTTGACGTGGGTTACAATAAACGTGAGCACCAGCTCACTCTGAGCCAAGTCGTCCGAGGCGATCAGCTTCACCTGGAACATGCCATGTTTATATATGTACGGCACGACGGTCAGAGAGTACCGGCCCTCGCTCTTATCAATGGTATCGATCTGCGCAGACTGCACGATGGAGGCGTCCGACCCGCCCGTTCTTATAACTACGCTCTGCACAGTCAAACCATCGGGGGGGGTGTCGTCGTCCGTGAGCTCAAAATAGACCGATAGTCCGGAACTGTCTTCCAGCATTGTGTACACAAAGGGCGCATCCTCGTCCTGGCGCCAAACATTGATGAACTCTGGTGGGTAGTTGACAGGAATCACCTCTACGGTCACCGTGGCCGTATGGGTGCCCGCGTGCTCGACGGTATAGGTGAATGTGTCCGTGCCGCGGAAATTATGCTTGGGCGTATATAACACGCTCCGCCCATCCGGTTGAATGGTTGCCGTGCCGCCCTCGGCTGTGGGCGAGGACACGCTAGCGATGGTCATCACATAGGGCGGATCGTCATGTTCGTCCGGGCAGGAGTCGTTGGCCAGCACATCGATGACGATTGGCTGGCTTTTGAGCGTAGATGCCACATCGTCCATCAGGATGGGAACCGAATCTACAGGCCGGATCGTTGCCGTAAAGATACACTCCGCCAACCCCCCATTCCCGTCGGAAGCGGCGAGGGTGAAGCTGTCCGCCCCGTTAAAATAGAGTGTGGGCGTATAGGCCAGCACCAGTTTCACCGGGTCGATATCAACGGTTCCGTAACTGGCAGGCGCTGACACGAAGTACAGGATGTTATCGCCATTGGGATCCCAGGCAAAGCCGTCCAACGAGAATGTGACCGGCTCATCCTCGGGATATGCGGACATCTCATCCATATCCAGCGCTTGGGTTTCCGGCATGATAGGCGCATAGTTAACCGGCGTTACCGTCACCGCAAAAACACAAACGGCCTCGCCGCCCTTCCCATCGGAGACGGTTATGGAGAACGTATCTCCGCCATGGAAATACAAACCGGGCATGTAGGTGAGCAACCCATCTTCTATAGATACAACCCCATGGGTTGCACCGTCCGTTACCGCGAAGGAAAGAGGGTCGCCGTCCTCATCGCTGGCGATGGACAGCAAATCCAAAGAAGCGGGCTCACCGCCCGACGTTTCCAGCGCGTATGTGCCGGGAATTTCCGGGTACGCGTTGCCGCCAGAAATCTCCACCGAAACTGTCCGGGTGGCATACAGGCCGCTTTCTGTACTCGTCGCCTTTACGGTAATCGTTATATTTCCCTGTTGGTTGCGCAGGGGCAATACCCTTATCTCACCGGCCTCAAATGATATGTCCGCTATGCCTTCGGGCGATGCGCTCCACACGATGCCGGGCGCCTCGGCGCTTTCTTCGTCATGGGCGGCGACAGCAACCATCTGGACCACGCCGTTGCGCTCAAAGATCAAGGTTTCGGGCGTTAGGGTAAGCGTTGGCGGCTGTACCACATGGGATATTGCCACCACCAAGATAGCGCGGCCTTCGCTTTCCCCCTGCTTCGCCACCACAGCCAGCGTCACTGTGCCCGCCGGAAGCGCCGTAGATGGAAAAACGAGCTTCCCAGCAACCACGCTAAGTGCAGACAACGAATCGATCAGCCCTTGATCGCCGGCCAGAAATTCAACGGAAATCACCGCGCCGGGCACGGGCGCATCGTTTCCGTCCATCACGGTAACGCCAATGTCAGCCTTCACGGGGGTGTCAGCGGCGGCGAACACATAATCCTTCGAAAGAATCACCGTTAGTTCGCCCACCCCCTCCTCAGACGAAAGCATTTCCATTGTTTCGTCAAGGAGGAGATCCAGAAGGCTCACCGGCGCGCTGAAGTAGTATGGCTCCGGCGCCATGTCGGTGATAAGCGCCACATCAACTGTGTCGAAGACATCAGGCTCAGCCGATGGTTCTTCCTGTTCTTCAACCAAATGTCCGTTTTTCCATTCCGTATCAGGTGCCGGCTCTGGCTCGGATTCTTCCGAAGGCTCCTGCTCTGCCACAACCGCCGGATCATCGTCGCTAGCACCCATCACGATTCCGTTAAAGTTACCTGCTACATTAGAAGCAATCAGCACCACGGTCAGCAGGATGGACAAAATATTTTTCATGTTGCATCCCTCTCAATTACCTTGGGCTTTTTCTGCAAGCTTCATCACAGAAGACACAAGGCGCACTTAAGTCCGTAGTAGCGTCAATCGGGAGTTGAAGTTGAGAGCCAAGGCATAGCGGCTGTTATCGCAAGAGTAGTAGAAACGATATATTCATGATAGACTATGGCGTTACAAACATGTCAATAGGATAACTCTCCCTATTTCCTTGGATTATCGGCGCCTTTTCTAGCTGTGAGGGTGAGAATTCAATAGCGAAACCTTTGTGTAACGCCTCGGTTTATGCTTGGTTCATATACAATTTCATATAGTATCATGATGGCCTTGCGGCTCCGCTCCACGCATACATTGTGATACCGCGTTACCTTGCGCCCAATCCTGCTTCGATTGACACATGGGAGAAAAACAAACCGTTGGTCTGTGAAAATTATCGAAAACGATCCATTTTGCTTTCTAAATAGACCGTTGGTCTGTCATGCCTGTCAAAGCAGAGGAGTCCAGACGGTTTCTTTTTCAAAACGCGTATCTTCTTGACGAGTATATCCATTTATATCGCATGCCCTTACATTTATGGTATGCCTAACTATGGTGCAGCACAACTGTTTGAAAAGCTGCCGTTTTGTCTTGCAAACAAAAAACTGAATCTTATGAACAAAATTTCACTTGAATCCATGTCCATTTTGCCTCAAAGATGAAGTGCGCATTAATGTTCAGAGCTGTTGACCTGTGTGTAACTGCATGGACTAAGCTAATAAATGTCCAGGGAAGGCCTGGGAGAACAGCTAGAAGTCAAATTACAACGAGAGGAGAGAAAACCATGATGAACGCCGCAGTCGCAACCCGCACACCGTTTGGCATTGCCCTCAATGGCAACGAGGAATGCCGGATCGTATTTTATGAGGACGCGTCCACGGAGCATGAAGAGGAAATGCCCGAAAAAAACATCGCTCCGCGAAACCTCCAAATAGTTAAGTTCAATTTGCACGACGCAAGGCTGATAACCTATTGTGACGGGAAGCCAATATCCCTGCCCGATTTCATGGCGAAACTCACGCAGTGCGTAAATCAGTGATTGCCCCAAAGTTCAAGGAAGAAAGGAATGCGAGGAAATGAAGAAACCCAGGACTTATCAAACAAGGATACTCATCTGCACAATTTCTATGTTGTTAGCGATTTGGTTGGTATGCGGTTACGCTATCGCGATAGCGGCAGGCAACGAAATGTTCACGCCCGCGCCGACCGAACCTGTGGAGTCAACAGAAGTGGAAATGCCCCCGAAGCAAGATGTACCAACCGATAAGCAGGTAACCTCGCCGGAAATCTGCGATGGCGCCAACGACAAGAGCACGCCGGAACCTATCGAAGACGGCATACCGCAAGCGGAATGGGTGTACATCCGTGTAAACGGGGCAATGCTCTACTCGTCAAAATCCATGAAGGCCAGCAGAGAGATGGGAACCGTCACCGGCATCGCGCTTGCGCTTCATTATATAGAAGACAACCAGGGCAAGGCGATCCGCGCAGTATTCGTTACCAAAGAGGGCGTGCTGCATGAAGGCATATTCGCTACTCCTGCTGTCCAGGCGCTGACTTACCAGGAAGCGATGGAGCAGATCGGCGGAGATGTGTGCCGTTCCTTTGCCGACAACGAAGCCTGGCCGTTACCGGGGGCTGCTTTTAACCCGGTTGAACGCAAGCGGACATCTAAGCCGACCAAAGAGGCAATAGGGGCAATAGAAATAGCAGAAGCAACAGAAACAACAGAGGCAAAAGAAACAACAATGGAAGCGGCGCCCACTCCTCATGTGGTGATCACCAGTAATATGGAAAGCAGACTGATCGTCGGTGCCAGCGTGGTGCTTACAGCCGAGGTATTCCACTTGGATGAAAATCAAATCGCAGGCTACCAATGGTTAAGAAACGTGGGGGGAGAATTGCAGGAAGTGCTAGGGGTTACCGGCAACGTTTACACCTTCCTGGCCAGCGAGGAGAACTCCGATTGCGAATATGTCGTGGTGGTACTTCTACACTAAGGTTTTGAAAAAGAGTTACGAAAAGAGGTAAATTGAAAATGAGAACACGCGCAATAAAGTGGTTGATATTACGGTATCTTGCGCTAAGCTTGTCCGCACAAAAACGCGCATTGCACTTGGTGAGCAAGCACCAAGGCATCGTCCGCTCAACGGATTGCAAAAACCATCTTCAACTGCTGCTCGGACCAGCAATGACACATTCTACACACTGAAATGCCAAGGAGGAGTTTTTATGATCAAGAGAAACATGGCCGGATGGCTGATCCTGTTTTTCCTAGTGCTGGGCTTGCCTATGCAGGGTGTTGCCGACGCATCTATGGATGCGCCGGTGGTGATCGGCACAAACACTGCGCCCGGTGGGAATCTGGGGCTGGGCCTGTGGTCGGATAATGCCACCGACATCGACCTCCGCCTGCTGCTGCACGGCTACGCGACGGTGTCTTGGGCAAGCTCGCTGGGCAAATCCCTTAACAAGACCGTATTGCTGAGCGCCCGTGAGGAACGCCAGGACAATGGCGACATCCTGGCGACATTCGAGCTGAACCCCGGCCTCACATACAATAACGGCGAACCGGTCACGGCGCGGGACTATGTATTCACGTTGCTGCTGCTCACCTCGCCGCAGATCGCGGCGCTGGGCGGCAAGCCGGACCGCCTGGAGTATCTGCAGGGCTATGAGGCCTACCATATCGGCAGCCTGCCGGTGTTGGAAGGCGTGCGCTTGCTTTCGGATATGTCCTTCTCGATGCAGGTGCGAGCCGGAGCGCTGCCGGACTTTTACGGATTTGCCCGGCTAAAGGTGCAACCCTACCCGATTTCGGTGATCGCGCCGGGGTGCAAAGTGGCGGATGACGGCCAGGGCGCGTACATCCAAAATGCTGCGGATGCCGTGTACGACAGTGCCTTGGGCTACGCTCCCGGCCTCTTTTCCGCCGAGATGCTGGCCGTGACGCTGCTGGATCCGGTAGAGGGCTACGAGGTAAATCCGCGCGTAACCTGTGGGCCTTATCAGTTGGTAGCGTACGATGTCGGCGCGCGGACGGTTTGCCTGGCGCTGAATGAGCGCTATGCCGGCAATTATGAACAGGAAAAACCCACCGTGGAACATCTGGAAGTACGCTATGTGCATCCCGATGAGATGATCCCGATGCTGCAAAGCGGTGAGCTGGATGTGGCAACGCGTATTTCCGACAAGAGTGTGATACGGCGAGGCCGTGTGTTGGTAGAACAGGGCGAGGGCATATACGCCGTAAGCTATCCTCGAACCGGGAAGACGATGCTGGCCTTCGCCTGTGAACACGGCCCGCTGGCTTCCGGGGCGGTGCGCAAGGCCGTTGCCCTCTCGCTGGACAAGGATGAAATTACCCGGCAGATCGGCGGCGAGTACGCGCAGCGCGTGTACGGCTACTACGGCAAGGATCAGTGGATGCCGAGACATGTTTTCGATCCCGACGACGACGGATTGACCCTGGACATGCCGCAGGAGCTTGCAAAGCTGGATATCCCGCAGGATTTGGCCCAAGCCAAAGCGCTGCTGGAGGCCGATGGCTGGACGCTCAACAGAGAGGGCGATCCCTTCCGGGATGGTATAGATCTGGTACGTTATCGCGCGGACAGCGGGCAGCTTGTGCCGCTTGTGCTGCTGATGGCTTTGCCCGAGGAAAGCAACCAGGCGCGACAGATCACCGACGTGCTCGGGGAATCCCTGGGCCTCGTAGGCATCGATCTGCGTTGCGTGTCAATGTCCTTCAACGATATGCTGGCCCATCTGTACGAAAACCAAGATCGCATGTTTGATGTGTTTTTCCTTTCCAACAATTTCTCATTTCTTTTTGATCCCTCCTACGAACTGAACCCCAGCGAGGAGATGCTGGGTATCACCAACAAAACCGGGATTCAGGACGAGGAGCTGGAAGCACTGGCCCACGATCTGTGCACCACGCCCACGTTGGATAAAGACGCCTACGCTATTAAGTGGCTGGCCTTCCAGATTCGTTACATGGAAGTGCTGCCCGTACTACCCCTTTACTCCGGCACGTATTTCGATTTTTACTCCGACCGCTTGCTTGTCTACACTGCGGACCGGCATTCCGGTTGGGCGTTAAGCATGCCCTATATGCGGACGCGATAACCCCAGCCAAACCAAAAAACCGGAGGGATATGAATCATGATGCAGAATATGAAAAAAAACCTTGCCGCGCTGTTGGCGCTGCTAATACTATTCAGCGGGCTGCCCTATCCCACGATTGCTTTGGGGGAATCCGGCGGGACGCTTCAGTCCGAACCGTTTACCATACCACCGGCGGAAGAAACAGGAGAAGAAACGTCGGCAGGCGAGCCCATGGGATTCGGCCCGCTGAACGCAACGATGGTAACGGCTTCCTTCTACAATTGGGACGACGACTTGAACCCGCTCCATGTAACCGCCGTGGAAGAAGGGCAATATGCCGCCTACCAAGGCGCGGCGCCGGAGCGGGCTGATCATGTGTTTACCGGCTGGTCGCCCGATCCGGCAACGACGCCGCTGCTTGCCAACACGCGGTTTACCGCCCAGTTCCGCCCAGTAGCGGATAAAATCTACAAGGTGATTGTCTATTACGTGTATGAAAATGGAGGCGAGGCGGCCAAACCTTATACGGCCTTCCTGGCTCTAGGCGATTCCTATATGGCGCATACGCCCGCAGTGCAGGGTTTTGTTCCTGATGAGCTTGCGGTGTTTGGTGTGATTGGCACGTCGTACGAGCCGATTACCGTGTACATCGTCACCTACAAACCCTCCACAGGTACGGGTTACACCGTGCGGCATTACCAGCGCAATGCAGGCGAACCTCTTGCCCCCGGCAACGAACAAGATATTGCCAAGTACACCCTTGTTGATACGGAGAATCTCTACGCCATGACCGGCGCGAACATTACCGTGGAACCCAAGGACTACGCCGGGTTCACGCCATTGGAAGGCCAGGAGCTCTCCTACCGCATTGCCGCCAATGGCAGCACGGTGATCGATGTGTTCTACACGCGCAACACCTACGGCATCTTCTTTATGGCGGCAGGCGGCGTGTACGTGCAGCCTATCTTTAAGGAATACGGCGAAGCGCTTACCTCGCAGGAACTGGCCGCGGTTGCCACGCGGGCGGGCTACGCTTTTGCCGGGTGGAACCCGGCGGTTCCGGCCACCATGCCGGTGGACGGCGCTGCGCTTACCGCCCAGTGGAATGCGGGCGCTCCGGTGCCGTACAGCCTTTCCTACTGGATAGAAAACACAAATAATCCCGGCTATACCCTGCACAAGACCGAGACGCGCCAGGCCGTGGCGGGAACAACGCTCACGCTTAGCCCATCGGATCAGATTTCCATCACAGGATTCACCTATGCTCACCATGATACCGGCATTCAGGTGGCTGGCGACGGTTCCACCGTGATGAACATTTACTATAGCCGCAACACCTACACCCTGGATTTCCACCTGTCGGAAAGATATTTTGAAGTAGGCGGCGAACAAAGACACCGGGTTACAGATTGGTACGTTTTCCAGATCACCGCCAAGTATGGGGCCGACATCTCCAGCCAGTGGGGAACCCTCGCAGCGAACCACCCCACCAGACTATGGAGCGCACAATTACAGAACACCAACAATTACAGGATAAATTTTATTGGGGTTATGCCTGCTGAAAACAGGGAGTACTACGGAGTTGTACCGGCCGGCGGCGTTACGTGGACGCGAAGGCATCATGTGCAAACGCTTGGGGCAAACGGGCTCCCGGTTGCTGGCACTGGCAACTACGCGCTGGCCATGACCCTCGTGTCTTTATCTTCCGCGAACTTTGTGACCATGACGTATACCGATACCTACTTTCCCATCGCCGGCTATTATAAGGATCAGCCGGGAAGCGGAAGCGCATCGGGGTTTGCGTGGAACGCGTCCGCAAACGACTATACGTGGTTCTGGGTAGATAGCTTTGGATATATCAACAATTTCTACTATCATCTGGATCAGTTCACAGTGAAGCTCTACAATAAAGAAACCGTAGCGGAGCAAAAGCTCTACTTTACGGCCGACATGTCGGGCTTGAGCGCGGCCCCCAGCCGCCCCGCCTGTGTGCCCGCGAACTATACGTTCGAGGGTTGGTACGTTGACCCCCTCTTCAGGGGTGATCCCTACAACTTCAGCGGCCAAACGATGCCCGCCCACGAGCTTGCGTTTTATGCCTGCTGGGCCGCGCCGGAGTTTAACGTAACGTTCTATACCATCGGCGCCAACGGCGCGGAGGCGCTCCACGACACCCAAATCGTGTCCAGCGGGGAGTGCGCCTCTCTGCCCGCGCCACCCGCACGCACGGGTTACAACTTCAGGTATTGGGCACTTCGCGCCACCCCCGCCGTGCCGTATCAGTTTGATGCCCAGCCCATCATGCAGCCCACCGAGCTGGTGGCCCAATGGGCTCCCCGCAACGATCTTTCGTACACCGTGAACTATTTGCTGGTAGACGCAAACTGGCAGCCCGGCGATCCTCCGGGCGCCACCCTCCTGCCTGGCGTCATTCCCAACCCCAAGGTGGTTACCGACCGGCGGTTGGGCTACGTGGCGCACGAAACCGCCATCGTAGTGCCCAATTACGTAGTGGATCTGGCGTCAAAATCAGTAACGATTACCGGTGATCCGGCCAAAGATGTGATCGATTTCTACTATAAAACGTACACCACGCTTTCTTACGTGGTGAATTATGTGGATGATCAGGGCAACGTACTGTTGGATCAAAAGGTCGTAAATAATCATACGGGTGATTCGGTGATTACCGAGTTTGCCCCAACCATTCTGGGCTATTCCCCGGTATGGATGCGCCAGGAATTCCTTCTCAGCGCAGACAGCGCGGCAAACGTATTTGAGTTTGTCTACACCCCCAACGCAGACGCAACTTACACCGTAGAATACTACTACACGAACCTAACGACAGGGAAATACAACAGCACGCCCGATGAGACGGAAACCCTGCTGCCCGGCTTTGCCGGAATGCTGGTAACTGCGGAACAAAGGCTGCTGCCCGGTTATGCCTTTGACGCCGCCAACAGCACATCCTGGGGATTTGTGGAGGCGAACAACAGCTTGGTGCTGCGCATGTATTACCGCCGGAGCGAAATCGGCTGGACAGTGCAACATCAGCGGTTGGGAACCGACATCACGCTGGCAACCTCCGACACCGGTGTGATGCTGTTGGGCGAGACCCTCACCGCCGCGGAAAAGGTGATCGACGGGCACGAGTGGGTTTCCGCCAACAAGCAGCTCGTAATTGGCACTGATCCGGAGCTGAATGTCATCACCCTATACTATAGCCCCAACAACACCCTTTCGGTGGCAATCACCGCGGACTTGGCCTATGCCTTGGTGGGCGATCTCATCACTTTCTCGATGAGCGTAAAGAATACCGGCCCTGAAAACTTGACCGGTGTCGTGGTGACCGATCCGTTGATGACCGCGCCCTGGAACATCGGCGCGCTGGCGGCCGGCGCTACGACTACCGGGAGCTTCACCTACACCGTCATCCCGGCGGATGCCACCGCCGGCTACGTGCGCGCGGCGCCGAAGGCCGTGGGTTTGGATGTCATTGGGGCCGAGGTGGAGGGCAGCGGAGAGGCCGAGGTGCTGATCAACGCGCTGAAGGTGAGCAAGTCGGCGGATACAACCTTGGCCGCCATCGGCGAGAATGTGAACTACACCATTGAAGTGCAAAATGCGAGCGGCAGCACGCTCCATGATGTGCTGGCCACCGACCCGCTGATGGGCCCGGATTGGGATATCGGCGTCCTTAACGCCGGGCAAACCAAAAGCCATACCTACACCTACACTGTACGGGAAGCCGATATGGTGAATTCCATCATACAAAATACGGTGACGGTGACAGGCAAGGATGCGCAAGACCGGGACGTGATAAACCACGCTGAATGCGATATCCATGTCAAGGTGGTCATCACGGCCAAGCCTCAAAGCTACGTGTACAACGATGCGCCCCAGGGCGCGGTGGGCGAACAGCCCGGCAGCCTGGTGACGGCAACAAGCCTGGACAACGGCGACCGGGTGGAAACCGTGACGCAAAGCGGCTCGCAGCAAACCGAACCCGGAGTGTATACCGAAA
>Ga0123356_10002834_pt1 | contig 18347 bp, 18 predicted proteins | sample TergutEmb28metaG_2_FD_92546 | JGI IMG/M metagenome (GOLD analysis project Ga0123356, IMG submission 92546) | Embiratermes neotenicus P3 segment gut microbial communities from Petit-Saut dam, French Guiana - Emb289 P3 | ecosystem: Host-associated > Arthropoda: Insects > Digestive system > Gut ...
CAATTCAAAAGAGGTAGACTGGCAATTCACTACGAAAGACGCAAGAGTTAAGCTAAAGAGACTTTATCCCATTGTCATTGTCAATTAGTCAAGCAAAAGATTTAACGTATCACTAGCCCCTAACCCCTACTTATGGTACGGCGTGCCCCCTAAAATGCACATCGCCCGATAAACTTGCTCCGCCGCAATCACGCGCATCAGCTGGTGGGGGTACGTGACGGCTCCGAAAGAGAGCCTCTTGTCCGCCGCGCTTTTAAGCTCCTCCGATACGCCGCGCGACCCGCCGATGATAAGGTGCACGCGCTCGGCGCCCCGGGCAAACGCCGTGTCAATCGCCTTTGCAAACCCCTCGCTGGAAACCGGCTCTCCCGCGCGGTCAAGCAAAATAACAAAGGCCGAAGCGCGGCGTTCGCCGATTTTTTGAAAAACTGCGGCGCTTTCCTTTAAAACGGAGCTCTCCGAGTCCCCCGCGTCCGGCACTTCCGTTACCGTAAACGCGCAAAACCGGGACAACCGTTTTGTGTATTCGGCAACCGCGGCGGCAAAGTACGGTTCTTTGAGTTTTCCTACACACAATAAATCAATCTTTTTCATCATTAATAAAAGAGTCCCCAAACGAATGAAAAAACCGTAAACAGCGCGGCGATTACAATCGCGCCGATAAAAAACGCGTTGTCGGCCAACGTGGGGCGGTAAAGCCCTTCTTCGGGGTTCGGGATTCGGGGCATAGAACCATCCTCTTTTAACTGGCCACTGACCACTGGCCACTGGCCACTGACCACTGAACTCTCCCCTGACCCCTGATTCAACTTAGCCACCGCCGCCAAAAGCCCGATGATGCCGGCCGTGAGCATCGGGAATACCACAAAGATGTATATAAAAAGGTTATCCCATATGAAATCATACAGTCCGCCCGCAAACCAGCCGTAATGTTCGGCGTACCCCAAATACATGCTGATGCCGTTGTTTAAAAAGTGAACAATCATGCACGGGTATATCGAGCGGGATTTGACGGCCAAAAATGCCATCGCGCCGCCGAACAGCGCGGTATAAAAAACCTGGGTGATGTTTTGGTGAAAAAGCCCGAACGCCAGCGCCATGATTATGTAAAACTGTCGGCCCTTGAAGCTTTTGCGCATCGTGGAAAGCAGTCCGCCGCGTATGGCGAATTCCTCGCAAATCCCGGGCAGCACCGCGATTAAAAACAGCTCCAAAATAAAAATCCCGGGATTAAAGGTGTCGGTGTAGGTATCCGCGGGCGCGGTGGGGGTGTAGCCGAACATGATGATGATGAAGCGCCAAATGGTGGAAAAACCTAAAGTTACAAACAGTGCCAAAAAGCCTATCGGCACCGCCAGCGCGTAATTTATCCCCTTTGTGCGGCGGAAATTGGAAAATTCCAACACCTCGCGCGCGCTTTTTTTGAGCGCGCGCTTGTAAATCAAAAACACCCCGGCCAGCAAAATCCCCGCCTGAACCGCAATGGAAAACGCAACCTCAAAAATGAGGTTGACGAGAACCTCGTCCCTGACCTCTCCCGCAAAAACCGCCGAGCTTATAAGGTGTGAAACCGTGCGAACCGCCAAAAGCGCCGCCGCAACCGCAAACATCGCGATGCCGACAACGCGGTAGGTTTTTTGCTCCGGGGGCAGGGATGCTTTTTGTAACAATGTATTTTGGTTATCCAATTTCTTATTTAAATTCCTTCCAAGCCTTCCAGCGCTTCTGCCATAAGGCCCAGCCCGAGCACCAGGGTCATCACCCAAATCGCTGCGCAAATGATGCACGCGGACCAAAAGTATGTCCGCGCGGATTTCATCTTTTTTGCGTGCACCGCTTCGGTCAGCGGCGCGTCCACCTCGGCGCCCGGCGGCGCAAACGCGGAAACCGGGGCGTTGGATGCGGAAAACGGCTTTCCGCAATGCTCGCAACGCACCGCCTCCCGCCGATTCCTTCCTCCGCAATAAGAACAATTTTCCCATTGCGCGGGCGGGGCTTGGGCCACAAATGGGTCGGGGCGCGGGGCGAAGGGGTCGGGGCGCGGGTACGCCGCAATCGGGGTGAAAGGGTCTTGCGGGATAAAGGGAGAGATTTGCGTCCGGTAATACAGTTCCTTTAGGGGCGGCGGTTCGGGCTCGGACGGCTTAACCCTTTTAAAATAATACAGAATCAGCACAATCAAGCCGCCGAACAGGACAAGTGCGCCGACGGTTACGAGCGCCGCAATCCACGGATTGGCAGCCAAATACACGACTCCCTCCTCCAAAAGCGCGCCGAGCGGCGTAAAATCCATTAAAATCACCGTCAAATTGCTGACGGCATGAATGACGATTCCCGCAATCAGCTTGCCCGAATAGACGACCGCAAAGCCGCACACGACGCCTAAAAAGAATTGGTACACCGTTTGCGAGGGGTTCATGTGGAACAGCATAAACGCGAGCGCGCTCAGCAGCACGGCCTTGGTGTTCCCTACGCTGCGCGAGAGGCCCGAGAGCAGCGCACCGCGAAAAATGAATTCCTCCACGACCGGCGCAAGCAAAACGACAAATATGCCGCCGATGATGCGGTCGGCAAGGGTCGTAAATTCGAGGCCTGAATCGGACGCGTCAAAGCCGATTTGATCTAAAGCGATGCCGTACCAAAGGCCGGGCAGCAGAAAAGCGCCCAGCGTCAAGAGACCCAGACCCACACTCAGGGCAAGTATCACGGCATAGCTGCCGAATCCCTGACCCCTGTCCCCTGTCCCCTGTCCCCTACCCCCTAACAAAGGCCAGCGCAACTCCCGCTTTTTGCCGTACACATACCATAAAAAAATACAAAAGCACGCGACTTGAGCCAGCATCGAAATTATGAGGTTTGCCGTCGTGCTAATCTCGCCGTCCTCGCCCGCAAACGCAATCAAAAAAAAGCCCAGCACCAGGCCCATGCCCAGTTGAGCCAGCACCATGATTAAAAAGAGTGCGGTCGCCTCGCGGGGAGCTATCATTTTTTTTGCAGAATCGTTCAAATAATCTCCTAACATATCTCGTACAATCCGCTCATCCGGTACGCGGGGGCTACTTCTAAGGAAAAATCCTTGCCCTCGACGCAGCCCATAGCAGAAAGGCGGGCGGCAACCGTGTTGAACGCGAGCTCCGGGTAATTGTTTTCACGGGAAAGGTGCGCCAAAATGATTTGACGGGCGCGTCCCGCCACGAGTTTGGCGCAGGTTTCGGCGCAGGCGGCGTTGGAAAGGTGGCCTTGGCGCGAGAGGATTCTTTTTTTAAGCGGCCACGGGTACGGGCCGCGCTGCAGCAACGCTTCGTCGTGATTCGACTCGATAAATACGACGTCGCTATTTGAAATTTCGCGCACCGTGTTTGCATCGGCCTCGCCTAAATCCGTCAAAATGCTGACCGCCCTATCCTGATTCCGCAGGGTGAACCCCACACACGGAATGTCGTGCGGCACGAAAAAAGGGGTCACCGAAATATCGCCTATGGAAAATTCCGCGTCGCCGAATTCCGTAAAGGCAAATTTTCCGCGCTTAACTACGCTCGGGGCGGACAAAAAGTGCGCGTAGACCCGCGCCCCGCGCTCCCCCGCGAACGCCAAATTTGAGATGTGGTCGGTGTGCGCGTGCGTAACCAGCACGGAAAGCTCCGCTTTATCCGCTTTTAAAACGCGCAAACTCCGTTTAATGCGATCGGAAGGAATCCCCGCGTCGATTAAAATACACGTTTTTTCGGTGGCGACAAAGGTGCAATTACCCGAGCTGCCGCTGGAAAGCGAGCATATCCGCAAACTCATGAAAAGAGTATAGCATATTGCGAGTAAAAAGTAAAAGGGAAAAAGGAAAAAGTTTGGATAAATTTAAGAGGACTTACTTTCCATACCTCGCCTTTCTTATTCTCTTTATGTTGCGGTTCATGAGATGCCGCACAACCCGCCGAAACATAAAACTCTTAAAGCGCCCTACCCTTTGCCGGTATGCGCCAAACAGCTCGTCGGGACTGTCAAATACGCCGAGGTCTTTTATTATGCTGTCCTTTTGTATATAGGTATCGTCTCCGCTCCATTCTACCGGCGGATTCTTAAAATCGGGAACCGCAACACCATAGCCGCAAAACGATCCCTTGCAGTCCGTAAACTTTTCTTGCAGCTTCCCCAAATACTTCACATCTAAAATAAAGCCCTCTAAATTTAACCACTTGCCGTTGTAGAGAATTTCGACCCACGAATGTAGGATTTCTTTCGGCGCTTGTCTATAATAAAAGCCTTTCATCGCGCCATATTGAACCGACTTGTCTACAAAAAAGCCGTGAATCCGGCAAGGGATGCCGAGTGCGCGGAGTAGCGCCATAAACAGTGTCCCCTTGGTGTTGCATTGGCCATAGCCGTCTTTGAGCACCTTGGTTGCCGATATGTCGTCGCCTATGTTGTAGCCGAACTCAATCTCGTCCCGCACAAAATTGTATACGGCGAGTATGCGGTCTTTTTCATCTAAAGCCCGCCAGCCGCGATTGAGCAAAAGCGTTTGCAGCTCCGGCGCGTTGTAATTTATCAGGGGCGTTTCTTTTAATAAGCTCTCCATCAAACTTTCCTCGCTTTTACGATCTGCACGACGCCTTTCTTGTAAATATCCGCTATTTCAAAGCCGCCGTCCGTCACCAAGCGCTTTAGCCGTTTATGGCTGAAAATCTTATTGTCGCCCGCCCGCACCAACGGTGAAAAAATCCAGTCGGTTAAGTGCCGCAGTCCCCACGGGAACCACGGCTCGGCAATGATCAAGATGCCGCCCGATTTTAGAACCCTGTGCGCCTCTTTCACAAAATTTTGTGCGTTATGCAAATGGTGCAAAACGCAACAGATTGTGACCGTATCTAAACTGCCGTCTGCAAAATCCAAAACCTCGCCGCTCGAAACTTCAAAGCTGATGTCGCTATACCGCGCCCGGCACTCTGCGATCATATTCGGTGAAATGTCCACGCCGAATGCCGTAATGTCGCCTTTTTGACTGAAAGCGTTAATCAGATCGCCGTTCCCGCACCCGACATCCAAAACCTTGTCGCCGTCCGAAACAGGGCAAAGCTCAAGTACTTTCGCTTTGAATTTTGCAGTGAATCTGCCCTCGGGCGAGTTGTCGTAACTTTGCGCGATGGAGTCGTATTTTTTGATGGAATTTTTTTCGTGCTTATTCATTTTAAAGATTTCCGTGCGGGCAACACCACTTGCAGTTCCCGCACGAGCATTTGGCTGGCGTAAGCAAGCAGTTCGGGGTTTGCCCGATAGTCTCGGTGATTTTAGCCAACATGAAAACATCGGGGAGGCTTTCGCCGCGCTCCCACTTGCCAACCGCTTGGCTACTTACGTGCAGTTGCTTTGCAAGCTGTAATTGGGTAAGCCCTTTGGCTTTGCGCCCGCTTGCTATAATGTCCCCGATGTTCTCGTTCATTTTTTATTCCTTTTTGCAGTTCGGGCAAGTTCCGCCGCAACCGCAGTTTTTTTCGGGCGTGTACGTGCATATTTTCAATATCGCAGCGTGACCGTGCACGTGACCCGGTCACCGGACACGGTCACCGGACAACCTTCTTAACCCACTTTGCGGCCTCGGTGGCCGCAATCGCGCCGTCCGCGCAGGCGACGACGATTTGGTGCATGGCGCCGCTGCGGATGTCGCCCGCCGCGTACACGCCGTCGAGGTTTGTCTTTAGTTTTTCATCCGTTACGATGTAGCCTTTTTCGCCCAACTCCACTTGGCCGGAAACGATAAACGAATTCGGCGCGTACCCGACGGCGACAAACAGCCCGCTGACCGTGATATCGCGGGTTTTTCCGTCTTTGTAGGCGAGCGTCACGGAGGCTAGCGGGTTGCCGGAGAGCCTTATAATTTCGGCGTCCTCGATTTTTTCCGCCTTGTCGCATTTGATATGGGCAAGGCTCCCTTTATCGGCGATGTAGAGCTTATTCACGATCGGGGCGAGGTATTCCGCATCTAGAGCCGCCGTTTTGCCGGAGCCCGCGATTAAAACGTCCCTGTTCTTAAAAAACATGCCGTCGCACGTCGCGCAGTAGCTGATGCCGCTGCCCAACAATTCTTGTTCGTTTTTGAGGCCCAGCTTTTTTGCGCCCGCCCCCATCGCGAGGATAATTGCCTGCGCCGTCAGTGTTTCGCTTTCCATGACGACGGTTTTGGGCTCGGAAGCAAGCGTTAATCGTTCCGCCGCGCCGTAAAAAACGTGCGCGCCGAGTCTTTCGGCCTGCTCTAACATCTTGCCCGTCAGCTCGATGCCGGAAATTTCGCTAAAGCCCGGGTAGTTGTCTACCCGTTCGGCCAGATTCATTTGCCCGCCCGGCATGTTTTTCTCTAGCACGGCCGTTTTCAACCCTGCCCGGCACGCGTAAATCGCCGCCGTAAGCCCCGCCGGCCCCGCGCCGACGATGATGATGTCAAAGTGCGTGTTCATGGGGATATTGTAACCTATGAGAGAGAGATTGTCAAGAGAAGTGCAGTGCAGTAGTGCAATAGTGCAGTAGTGGCGGATTATTCTAGAGTGCAATAAAGGCCCTTCCTTTTTGACTTGCACAGTCAATTCTTCCTTCACTACTGCACTACTGCACTACTGCACTATCGCACTACTTGCCCCCGAACCACTCCGCAATAATCGACTTATACACCACGTCCTCGCTTCCTCCGCCCGCCGTAAAATAACACAGGGGGGGGTAGATGACGCACCACCAGTTGTCGCCCGCGCCGCTGCCTAAATTTATCACGAGGGCGTCGTAATAGCCGCTCTCCACCGTTTTATCCCCGTAAACCCGCGTCGGAAAATATTCGTTGGCAAGCTTTGCCGCGCTTTTGTAAGAGAATCCTTCTTGCTTTAATACGGCGTCGGACAGCTCCCGGATGCGGTTTGTGCGTTTGCCGACCTCTTTTTTTGCCGTCTCAAAATCCTGAACCGATTTAAGTTCTTCTTCTAAATACGCGATGACCGCGTCCCGCACGATGAGTTTTACCGCCTGGTCGGATGCCTCGTTAGAGTTTGCGCGGATGTGCAGGCGCAAAAGCGGCTGCTCTGCCGGTTCGCGCCCGCAAGCGTCAAACCCGAAAAGCGTGCCCGAGAAAATAAAAATTACGCCGAAAAGCAACAGTTTTTGTACCGTTATACGCATTCGCCGTAATGATGGACAGGATAATGAAAACTTAAAACTGAAAACTTAAAAATGTCGGTTTTTCTTTTTATTAGGCGGCGCTAGCTTGCCCCCGCCCTACAATCATAGGGTCTCGATTCCCTTTTGCAAGGTCTTTACCGCTCTTGCATACAGCCCTAACGCCGCCAGCCGCTGTGCCGCCGCTTTTGCCGCCGCTTCGCCTGCAAAAAATCCGACGCACGCCGAACCCGAGCCGGTCATGATTGCCTTGTCCGCGCCCGCCTCGGAAAGCGCCGCCAATGTCTTTTCAATTTCGGGGTTTAGGGATATGCTCGCGGGTGTCAACGCGTTCTCCATCAGCCGATACGCCGCCGCCTTGTCCCGCTTCTTTAGCGCGGCAATCAGACAACTTGTCGGGGGGACGGACTCATCGACAACCTGCCCGGTCATACACTGAGCTTCATGCGTATCTCTTCGCCGGGTGAAGAACTTGTCGATGAGTCCGTCCCCCCGACAAGTTGTCAATTCATCGAATTTGCGGTAGGCGTCGGCGCTTAATACGCCGCCCGAGCCCTTGGCGATAACCACCCAAAACGTGAGCGGCGCGTCGAAAAAGTCGAGGCGTTCGCCGACGCCGCGCACGCGACAAAAGCCGCCACGCAGCATGTACGGCACGTCGGAACCGATGGAGTGAGGAGTGAGGAGTGAGGAGTGAGGAATTGCGGAGGGATTATGACTTGAATCCTCGTTTTTCTTCCCATTCATCATTCCTAATTTCTCACTCCTAATTCCTAATTTTCCCGCTTCTTTGTTCTGAATATCGAAACCGTATAGTTGTTCCAGCGCCTTTATCACCCCCGCCGCATCAGCCGAGGAGCCCCCGAGCCCCGCCGAAAAGGGGATATTTTTTTCCACGCGTATGTCCGCGCCGAAATTGCCAAAGCGCCCGCGTAACGCGTTGACGGCCTTGGTCACCGAACAATTAGGAATTAGGAGTGAGGAATTAGGAATTGCGGATGTGGATAGCTGTTTCGCGGCTCCGCTGCCGCTCACCTCCATCATTCCTAATTCCTCATTCCTAATTCCTAATTCGTATGATTCCTCACTCCTCATTCCTAATTCGTATGCCACGTTCACCTTCGAATCTTCCCGCGCGCAAACGGTAATCACGTCGGCGATATCCACCGATGCGACCACCATGTCGAGCTCGTGCATACCGCCTTGGCGCACGCCCGTGATAAAAAGCGATAGGTTGATTTTTCCGTACGCTTTAAGCTGTATTTTTCGACGCAACATTTTTTAATCGGCGGCGTAAGCGGCAAACAGCTCGGCGGCCATTTTGATCGCCATCACATACGCGTTTGCCGTAAGGGCGGCGCTTACGTTCTCGGGCGCGGAATCCTTTTTGGTTAAATGCTTGATAAAACCCGCCGCCGTCAATTCGGACAGCGCTTTGTCGGCAAACTCCTCGCTAAAGCCCGCAAGCTTATCCTCGGCAAAAAAATCTTCCGCTCCGCCGTCGTCGACGCGCATCGCCAAAAGCTTTCCGCTCTCGTCTACCGCGGTAAAAATATTGAGCATCCCTTTTTGCCCTTTGGTTTCGGTGTTCACGATAATCGCGCCGGCCGAATCGCCCTTTGCGGCTTGGTACGCGCCTAAAACGCGGCCGTCCTCGCTGGCCAGCCTCGAATTAAGATTCCAAATACTCAGCCGGTCGCCCGATAGCCCGTAGTAGTAGCGCTTGTCAATCTGCACCTCGCCGTCGCTTACGCCGGAAGGGGCGACCGCATTTAGCCTTATGACGGCTGCGGGAGCCGCAACTTCGGTAAATTCTAAGCTGACAGCGCCCTCTACCCTAACCGTGCAGGACGCTTCCAGCGAGCTGAATTTGGTGGAAACGGTAGCCTTTACCACGGCGACCCCGATTTTGACGGCCGTCACAACCGCACAATCCGGAGTCTCTTTTCCGTCCGCCGCGATTCCGGCCGCCAGAGTAACACAATCCTCGGGGTTTGCGGAAATCGCCCAGGCCACCTCGCATTTTTGCGAATATCCCTCCGGCATGATTTTAACGGTAAGCGTTGCTTGTCCCTCCGGGAGTAGCACCACATTGGGCGGGTCGATCCAAACGCCGTCCGCTTGCTCGGCGCACGCGGAAAACGAAAACGCGCCGACGGCGACGGCCATGATGAGAATGGTTACTATGCTGATTTTTTTCATAAAAACTCCTTTTTAACAGTGAAAAATGAAAAGTGAAAAGTGAAAAGTTATGGATAAATGTTGAAAGGGCTAAAAGCAAATTTCTTTCGTTCCAAGGATGTTGTGGGTTTCTTTTTCAAATCCCTCCGCAACTTTTCATTTTTCCTCAGCCGAGCAAGGCAAGGACTTGCGAACGCCACGAAGTATTTTTCATTTTTCACTGCATTCTCCCTTATACTCATAAGGGAGAATGCACTTAGAGGGGCATACCGTAACGCACCGCCCGCAGCCCGTGCACTTGTCGTAGTCAATCATCGCCAAGTTGTTGGACACCTCGATCGCATGCTCCGGGCATTCCTTTTCGCAGCGTCCGCAGGCGATGCAGCCGACCGGGCAAATCGGGCGGATGTCCTTACCCTTCCAGGGGTTAGAGCAAGCGATATAGACTTTGGCATCCACAGGGATGCGCGAGATAATTTTTTTCGGGCATGCCGAAACGCACGCGCCGCAGGAGGTGCAGTTTTCGGAAAGGACGACGGAGACAGCCTTGTCTTTGTCTATGACGGCCGCGCCGTACTTGCACGCGCTGACGCAACTTGACAGTCCGAGGCATGCAACCGTGCAAGCCTTGGCGCCGCCCGCAATCATTTCTGCCGCCCGGCAATCGCCGTACCCTTGATAGGAGTACTTGTTGCGGCAACGGTTTCCGCCGTTGCAATGCACGACCGCAACCGTCGGGCGGCTGTTTTCGACGTTGCGCCCGAGCCGCTTGCCGATATTTTCGCGGTTTTGCGGGCTGCAGGGGTTGCACGAGGAAACGTCCGCCTCGCCCGCCACCAGCTTTTTGGCAAAGCTGTCGCACCCCGCCGACCCGCACCCGCCGCAATTGATGCCCGGAAGAAAACGCAAAACGTCGTCGATGCGCGGGTCGCGCTCAATTTTAAGCTTCTCTCCCAAAAACGAGAGCCCGAAGCCGATTGCCCCGCCCGCTACGAGGAAGATGAGTACGGGGATTAAGATGGGGAGGAAAATGTCCATAATTATATTCCTAAAAACCCGCTGAACGCCAGCGCGATTAAGCCCGCCGCGATTAAGGCGATGGGAAAACCGCGAAAGGGTTTTGGGATCAGCGCGATTTCGTCCCTGCCGCGTACGCCCGCCATCAGCACGAGCGCTAAGAGAAAGCCGATGCCTACCGCGAACGCGTAAAAAGCGGTATACAGCAGCCCCAACCCCGTACCCATGGCCACGTAGCCCTCCGAAACCATCATGTTTACCGTTAAGAATATCGCGCAATTGGTGGTAATGAGGGGCAAATAGACGCCGAGCGCGCTGTACAGCGTGGGGCTGAATTTTTTGAGCACAATGTCTAAAGCCTGTACCAGCGCGGCGATAACCAAAATAAACGTGAGGATGTCTAAATATTCAAGATCCCATACAATCAACAGCTTGTACAGCAAAAAACAAACGACCGACGCAAGCGTGTTGACAAACGTGACCGCCAAACCCATGCCGACGGCAGAATCCATTTTTTTGGAGACGCCTAAGAGCGGGCAAATGCCGACGGACTGACTAAATACGATGTTGCTTGTCAGCACCGAGGCGACGACAATACCAAGGATGGCCGCAAAAATTGCCATGGTCAGCGCACCTCCTTTGAATGGCTTTGCGCGCGCTTCTTTTGCGCATTACGGTAGAGCCTTAACAGGAAATTAAACAGCCCCAGCAACAGCCCCAATAGGATAAACCCGCCGGCGGGTGTTACAAAAACCGACAGCCCCGCCAGCCCCAAAAGCTGGCGCAGCCCCCCGAGCAAGCAAATCGCCGCCAAAAACCCGAGCCCCATCGACAGCCCGTCCAACGCCGCATACCCCACCTTGTTTTTGCTTGCAAACGCCTCGGCTCGCCCTAAAATGATGCAGTTGACGGCGATAAGGGGAATAAACGCGCCCAAAGATTCGTCCAACACGGGGACAAACCGACGCAAAAACAGCCGGATCAGCGTGGTAAGCGCGGCGATGATGATGATGTATGCCGGCAGGCGCACCTGGTCGGGAATGACTTTTCGCAAAGACGAAATGAGCACGTTGGAGCAAATCAAAACTACGGCCGTCGCCGCGCCGAGCCCGAACGCGTCGACAATGTTGGTGCTTTTGGCTATCGTCGGGCAGATGCCCAGCACCAAAACAAATACAGGGTTGTTTAAGAGGCCGCCGAGCGCGGTGTCTTTAAATGCCTTTTTGTCCATCGCTTGCACTCACCTCCCCGCTTATTTTAACGGACAACATAATTGCGTCCACAAAGGCGGTCGTTGTCACTCTGGCGCTGGCGCCCGTGTAAACGAGGGGTTTTAGCTCCGCCGTCGTGACCGCTTTTTTGCTCCTGATATGCCCGTTTATCGCTTCAATGTTTTTAGAATAAAATTCGGCGGACGGGATGCTGCGCACCCCGATTCCCAACAACGTACCGTCGGCGTTTACCGCGGTAATCAACGCGATTTTTCCGTTGTACCCGGTGGCCTCGGCCTCAACAAAAACCGTGCCGCCGTCCTTATTCTCTCCCGCTGCGGCCTTGAATACGGCGATCACTTTTTGGCGTGAGCCGACTATGTTTTTCTTATTCCACGCTGCCACTGCGTCGGGTGAAAGCGCAAAATCAAAGTATCCCTCCGCCAGCGCCGTCTCGTCGTCCGCGCCCGTAGGCTCTAAAGCATTCAAAATTGCAACCGTTTTTTTGTCGATTGTGGGGACATATTCCACTTTAAGAAAAACGTTTGCAAGCGCCAAAAGCAACGCGGCGGAAACCGCGACGATGGTCAGCACGGCAGCGTTCTTTAAGGCGTTTTTTAAGGTGGGGCTCATTACGGCGGCGTTTTTTAAGTCTTTTTTTATGGCGGTGTTCCTTTTTCTGCTCATGGCGCCACCCCCGTGTCTTTAGAATGAGGAATGAGGAGTGAGGAGTGAGGAATTTCGGATGGAGTGCTTTGTTTTGTATCACTGACGCTTTTTTTATCCTTCATTCCTAACTCCTCCTTCCTAATTCCTAATTTGGCCGCTCCCCTGACCCCTGACTTTCGTTCCTTTTGATATCCAAACGGCTTCGGTATCACATACCGGTCAATCAAGGGCGTGGCGACGTTCATCAGCAGAATCGCAAAAAACGCGCCCTCGGGCCACGCCGCAAACGCGCGGATCAGCGCCGTCAGCAGCGCGTACCCGGCGATAAAAATCAAGTGTCCGGTAAAGGTGTTGGGCGTGGTGGAATAGTCCGTCGCCATAAACACCAGGCCGAATATAAAGCCTCCCGTCATTAAATTGGCAAAAAGGTTGTTAAAAAGCCTTGCGGGCGTGTCGACTCTGCCTAATAAATCCCGGGCAATCATGCCGTCAAAGATAAAAATAAACAAGCAAAAGCATCCGAGCCCGATGAGGGGAATCCGGACGTCAATCACCCTTTTAAAGCACAAATACGCGCAGCCCATCAGAATGGCGATCATCGAGGTTTCGCCGACGCTCGCCGACCCCTTGTTACCTAAAAACATGTCCAAAAACAACGACGCATTGCCGGTCGCCTTGTCGCCCGATAGCCACGTCGCCCCGGCGGTGCCCGAAAGCCCCCACGCCCCGGCGGTGACCGCCGTATACGAAAAACACAAGAGAAGGAATATGTGCGCGGCGCCGGCGGGATTCATAAAGTTTTTGCCGATGCCGCCAAACAGCATTTTGACCACCGCAATCGCAAAAATGCTGCCGATGATGCACACAATCAGGGTGTCGAACGAAAATAAAATCGCGTTCGCCCCGCCGCCCGTCCGAAAACCGTTCGCGTAAAAATTAAGATCCCAGCCGCGCACCATGATTTTAGAGGGCATGGTTAAGGCGAACAAAGCGCCGGTAACAAGGCACGAGCAATCCCGGCAGCTTGCGTTTTTTACATTTTCCTTTTTAAAGCCTTTTTGTGCGAGCTCCATCAACAGCTCCGCGCCGAAGCACGCGCCCATACTAGCCACGAGGTTTATGAGAACGTGATACCCGAAAAACAGCGAGGCCGCCAAAAAGCAAGGAACCAACGCAGTTAAAACGTCGAGCATGATTTTGCGCGTCGTATTTTGGCGGTTCCGATAAAACGGCGCCGCGGACACGGTGAATGTTTTCATCTTCTCATCGCCTCGTCTTTCTTCTTAGCAAGCCTAATCGACTGCACCAGCGGGCGCTTTGCCGGGCAATTAAACGCGCAGCAGCCGCAACGGATGCACTCGCGCAGCCCGTAGCGCACCGCCTTAGCTATATCGCCGGTGAGGGCGTAAGCGTCAATGTACATCGGCATCAAGCGCATCGGGCAGCCGCGCGCGCATTTGCCGCAGCGGATGCAGGGGCTGGGCTGCTTTTTGTGCGTTTCCTCGGGGGTCAGGAGCGCGAGTAACCCCACGCGCTTTTCGGCCGCATAGTCGGTGTGCTCCAGCGCCGTTCCCGTCATTGGCCCCCCGTCTATCAGCTTTACGGTTTCTTCTCCGCTGTACCCGCCGCAAAATTCGATGATGTCCGTAAACAACGCGCCGCCCGGCACCCAAAGGTTCGAGGGGTTTTGAATCCCGCCACCCGAAACCGTCATCACGCGCCGGTATAGAGGCTCCCCGTTAATAACGGCCAGATACGTTGAAAGCGCGGTGTGCACGTTGGATACCAGCACGCCGACGGAGGAGGGGAATTTGCCCGGCGCCACTTTTTTGCGGGTCGCGGTGTATATGAGCTGCTTTTCCGCACCTTGGGGATAGCGGGACGGCAACGTGAGCACCTTAATATCGTACCCCTCGCGCTCAATCACGTCGCGAATTTTCTCTATCGCGTTCTTTTTATTTTCTTCGACGGCGACAATCAGCTTTTTTGCGTTTACCGCCCGCTGCAACAGCCGGGAGCCCGACAAAAACTCCTCGGTGTATTCGAGCATAATGCGGTGGTCGCAGGTGACAAAGGGCTCGCATTCGGCGCCGTTGATGATGTAGGTGTCAATCTCACCCGCGCTCTCTAGCTTAGCGGCCGTCGGAAACCCCGCGCCGCCCATGCCCACGATGCCCGCCTCGCGGACGCGCGCGATGATTTGGGCCGGCTCCGCATCAAGTGCAAGCGGCAAAAATCCGGCCGCCTTGCCGCCGTCCTCCTCCCCGTCGCTTTCAATCACGATATGCGGGCGCTTTCCGTCGGTCGCCGCAAAATCAATGATTTCTATCACCCTGCCAAAAACGGACGAAAACACGTTGGCGGAAATTTTGCCGTCTGCCCTTCCAATCAGTTGGCCTTTTTGTACCGTGTCCCCCGCCGCGACAATCGCGATTGCCGGCTTTCCCGTATGCTGAGAAAGGGGTATATATACCCTTTTGGGCGGCGGCATTGAGATAATCTTTTGTTTCTCGCCGTACGCTTTATGCATGGCTACCCGGATACCGGACACTTGTTAACCCTCCGCTTTTTGTTGCCAAAAAAGAGTATACCATCTTTATCCCGACTTGTAAAACGTTTCGCATAGCTATTATGAACCCATAAGTAAAAATTATGGACAAGGGGCATCTTTTTTTCCTCTACCGTTCTTTAACAAGGGTTGCAAGGCTTGCAGGGATTCGGCGCACACGGATTGCAAGGTACGCACGGGGCGCAATCCTTATCAATCTTAAACTGCCCGGGCTTCGACGTACTGCACGGCGTCGCGGTAAAGGTAACCGCATAGGTTTGATGCGCTGTCAACGTTTCTTTTAGGGAACACGAGCCCGATTTTACACCCGCTATGGATATCGTATTTGGTTGACAGGCGTTAATATCGCTAAAGCAGAGCTTATAGGTTCCGCTTTCCGACGGGGTAAAATAAACCGTGTACGTCCCGGCGGCGGTAAAGTTCTCTCTTAGCGAGGCCGACGCAGGGTTCACCGGAGGGCTGCCGCCCCAAACCACGGGGCGGTTGTCGGGATTCCAAGCCGCATCCCATCCGGCGGGTTTGCTTGCCGCTTCCGCGTAAATCGTTAAGGAGGAACAGTTTAAAAACGCGCCCCCGTTAATCGTCGTCACCGACGTAGGAACCGTGATGCTTGTAAGACTGGTGCAATTCCAGAATGCATACATCCCGATGGTTTTTAAGCCCGGGCAGCTTGTCAATGGAATACTGCTTAGCGCGCCGCAGCCGTCAAACGCATAATCCTTGATTGTTTGCAGTTGGGCGCCGTAATAGCCAAACCAAACACTCGAAAGATTGGCACACCGGATAAATGCGCCCTCCCCAATGCTGGCAACGCCTGTGGGTATGGAGATGTTCGTCAACTGGCCGCACGTATCGAAGGTATAATCGTCTATCTTAGAAATATTGCAGTTTAGCGAAACGCCGGTAAGATTGTCGCAAAACTGAAACGCACGGCTCCCTAAACTCGTCACCGACGCCGGGATCGTGACGTAGTATATGCTCTTGCAATCGCGGAATGCGCCGTCTCCGATTTTTGTCAACGCTTCCGGCAGCGAAATCTGCGACAAACTTATGCATCCATCGAAAGCATAATTCCCGATTTCGCTGATCGAACTGCGCCACGGGAAATATATCTCCTGCAAGCTGCCGCAGCCTTGGAACGCGTAATTCCCGACTTTCTCCGTTTCCCAGTGCTGTATATATACGTACCGGATATTTCCGCAGCCTTGGAATGCATTATTTCCGATGTCGGCGTCCCCGGTAATCTCCACCGATTTGAGCGACGCCGAAACCGTACTGTTTGACCCACCGAAGATATACCCTAAGTTGGTATTCGTCAGCCCGCCTTTCGTGTTCCCGATAAACGGAAGCGTAAGGGAGGCAAGCTTACTGCAACCGCTAAACGCCCCCGCCCCGATGGTAGTCACGGAGGAAGGAATGCTAACGCTCGTCAAGTTTCCGCAGCTACTAAACGCGTTCGGCGCAATCGTCGTCCCGGCGGGAATATTCACCTCCGTTATGTATTGCTTAACCCCCGACGGCGGCATCAACGCGGTATTCCACGTCATCGCCAAGCTCGCGTGGCAACCATAAAACGCATACGTATGCACCGATGTGACGGACGACGGGATAGTAATATTCCTAAGGCCGGTACAATCGGCAAAGGCGTCAGTCCCAATCGTTTTTACGTTGTTTAAATTCACGCTCGTCAAGCTACCGCAACCATAAAACGTGTTTTGCTCAATATTAACCACGCCGGGCGGAATCGTGACGCTCGTTAAGCTACTACAGCCGTTAAACGCATCCTGCCCGATGGTGGTCACGCTACTTGGAATCGTAATATTCACCAACTTCGAGCAATTCTGAAACGCATGTTGCCCAATACCGGTCACACTGTTAGGGATCGAAACGTTTGTTAATCTAGCGCAGTTTTGAAAAAAGTTTGCGGGTATGGATATCGCTCCGTCTGGAATAGTAATGTCCCCCCAATATGTCTTGAAAGGGGTCATCATCGTCAATTGCGCGGCGCTATACTCCCATGCAATAGCCAAATTATTGCAGCTCGTAAAGGCGTTGCTTGCAATACTCGTTACGCCATCGGGTATATTAAGACTCTTTAAGGCCATGCAATTAGTAAATGCATTCCCGTCGATTGTCGTCACCGATACGGAGAGCGTAATGCCCGTAAGGCCGCTACAGTTATAAAAAGCCCCATACGGGATTTTTTTCGTTTTAAAAATCGTTACCGTCTTAAGCGAGGCCGGTATGTAGTAAGTCGCATAGCCGCTTGCGCTGTAATACTGATTTGTAGCCGTACCTCCCGTATAAAAATAGCTCCCGAATATGTATCCAAATAAACCCGCAGCCGTACCCCCGGCCGCATTGTTCGCCCCCACAAACGGCAAGGCTATGGACACTAACCCAGAGCACCCCGCAAAAGCGAATGCCCCGATACTTGTCACCGACGACGGAACCGTAACACCTGCTAATTGAGTGCAACCATAAAACGCAAACTGACCAATGGTTTCAACGCTGCTCGGGACCAATATCGAAAATAACCCGCTACATCCCAAAAATGCAGACTTCCCGATAGTCTTTAACTTTCCAGGCACGATATTCAAATATGACAAATTGTAGCAACACCCGAACGCTTCTTCTCCTATTTGCTCTACCGACGCGGGAATCGTAGCCGTTGTTATGGTGGAACGGTACTGGAACGCGTAATCGCCTATGCCGACCGTTGTCGCGCTAAACGACAGCACGCTGCCCGGAGTCCCTTTATATCCTACCGCCCATTTATCCGCATAAACCACGTTGTTATTGGCTGCATTATTCCATATCCCCGTGTTAGCGAAAGCGTTTTGCCCGATACTCGTCACAGTGGATGGAATTATGACATACGCCAATCCGGATTCATCTTCAAAAGCGCTTGCCCCAATTCGCGAAACAATTCTTCCGTTAATCGCCATCGGGATGCCGTGCACATTTCCGGGGTTGCCCATTACGTCCGTTATCTCAACGGTATAATCGGATAAATTGTTTATGGAATATTGATTATTGGATTTTCTGTGCCCGCACACGCTGCATTGCACTTCGTTATACGAGCCGCCGATATTAACATAGTTATGTGTATGATTGATTTTTAGTGCAACATAGCCGCCTAACCAAGAAGAATTAATCCAGACGTTGCTGTTATGGCCGTCGGGATTGATTGTATTATTCTCTCTCCAGCCGTAATGCACGATGTACCCGAAATACGTATTGCCAGTAGCCGGGTACGTGTAGTATTGATACCCGTAGCCAACCATTTGATGATTATCGCCGCCCATTAAGCTGTTTGTGGCTAAAATGATTGGACGCCCTTGATTTAGTTCGCTTTGAATGTTGCTGGTCGGTATATCCCAGCTTGCAACTGAGGATATAGCGCCTGGAATCTGGCTGTTTCGATCAATGAACCTCCCCGACGCAAGACGTCGGGGTATCGGTTTGCCCCTAGTCAAACATAGATAGTTGACCTTGGTGCAATTTTGTGTACTTTCTTCCTTGGTTTCTCACGTAATTTTCGATTTGCG
>Ga0123356_10002835_pt1 | contig 18344 bp, 15 predicted proteins | sample TergutEmb28metaG_2_FD_92546 | JGI IMG/M metagenome (GOLD analysis project Ga0123356, IMG submission 92546) | Embiratermes neotenicus P3 segment gut microbial communities from Petit-Saut dam, French Guiana - Emb289 P3 | ecosystem: Host-associated > Arthropoda: Insects > Digestive system > Gut ...
ATTCGTAATGCGTAGGTCAGCGGCTTGAATCCGCTCAGAAGCTCCAATTTAAAAGTCCTTCGGAAAGCTCTTGGCTTTCATTAATATATTAAGGTGGCGGCTGTTACGAATGCAAGCGTCTGTTACATTGTTAAGAATTGTAAGTATCTTCTTGGCTTTTCTTTTTCCTGCTTTTTAAGATTTCTTATTTTTTCTTTCTTTTCTGCCATATAAGGAAAAAAGATATCCCATATATCATCTATCTCTGTTTCCATGACCTCTTCAAAGCTAACGCAGTTCTTCTCCTCCATTGTTGACGACCTTTCTTATTTATAATTCTACTAATAGATAACCCATTGTTGACCCATTGCTAACCAATATACAAAATAGGAATCGCTTTGTCAAGCATTATTTTCAGATTTTACTAAAAATATTTTTTGGTGGTCTTGCACTGAAGCTTCGCCCAATATTTCAGGCTTTTCTAAGTGTTCTCTCCACGAAGCTCCGTAGCGCGCTTCCCATTTAGTTATTGTCTCTAAGCCCTTTTTTGTCAGCTCGTACTCTATTTCGCCGGACGTCTTTGTCCGACGCTCTATGCTGCCTCTGGCGATAAAGCCGCCTGCACCTACAAGTGTGCGTGAGTTGCGGAGGCATGCATCTTCAAACTCGTGCTGCAGCAGCTTCATGCCGGAGTCTCGCAGGCTCGTAAGAATAGCAATGCCTCTGCCTTCGCCTGCTCTGATTGTCTTTGAGCGCGCAAGTGATGATGCTTGCTGCACACCGGCTCCTGTTTCCACATAAGCGATTGCTGTATTTAATGCGTCTCGGGATTTTATTAATTCTGACAATATATATTCTTTGTTCATAATTATAACTAAAACCAAAAGGTAACCAATAGCTAACCTATTAAAACAAATAATATTAGTTTTGTCAATGGATAATAAAGTACAACTTTTATTTAAACCTAAGTTGACAAGATATTGTATACTTTTATTGAAAGGAAATGGAATGTATCTTCACAACCTCCGTCGGCAAAGACACCCTCGATGAATGTCCCATGGCTTACAAACCAATAGAGGAAATAACGGCGAACATACACGGAAACGGCAGTAGTTGAAAAAAGAATCCGCCCAATATATAATTTAAAAGCGAGCGAACGCTCGTCGAGGAAGAGAAAGTGAAAATATTCAGCTCAAAAAGCAGCAGAAATCTGAATAAAGACAATGTCGGAGCAAGACACAAAGCAGGCAAAAAGAAAAAGAAACCGCTCTTTTACGTTCTGCTCGTGAGCGTTGCCGCTGTCTGTGCGTTTTTTATCATCGTGGGGGTGAGAGATTTGCTTGCCATCCACTTTGAAGACGCAGCCGCACGCTCGGAATATGACCAGCTGAGGACTATCTTCTTTAACCCCGATGACCAAGGCGGTGGCACGTCGGGAGCCCCCCCCACTGACGACAGCGCAGATGCATACGATGAACCGGACGGAGACGAGGACGATTACGATGACGAACCTCCACCACAGCAACGCCTGTCGATGGACAAACTGGCGGAAATCAACTCAGACCTTGTCGGCTGGATATCAATCGAAAACCATATAGAATACCCCGTTGTCCGAGGCAGAAATAACGATAAATATATGTATACGACATTTTCGGGTGAGAGGAACAATGCCGGGGCAATCTTCATGGACTACCGCAATCAGGGCGGATTTGACGACACCGTTGCAATTATCTTCGGGCACAGAACAAGAAACAGAACAATGTTTTCATCGCTTAACAATTACCTTAACCAAAGCTTTCTCAGAGACAACCCTATAATCACGATAACAACGCTTGACGGCGACGATTTGACTTACAGAATCTTCACAGCAAAGCTGACAGATGCATGGGATAATGCTTACACGGCAGCGTTTACAAACCCGTCGAGAGCAAGCTCGAATTTCCCGAATCTGCCATCGGGAGCGAGCCGCTTTCTGCTCTTATCCACCTGCACCCCAAGCGCTGACCGCGACGAAAGGGTAATCGTCTACGCCGCGTTGGAGGAATGAACCGCACGAACCGCTTTTGCTCTGACAACGACTCGCTATCATGTAACCAAACTGTAATAAATGCAGCCAAAATGTAACGTCTGATGTTGTTGACAAAATAGACAAATTATGCTTGAATTCAATGTGGCAAATGCAATGATTGTGACCCTGCATCGCAATGCAATGAATGCAACGACTGGGGCTGCCCCGATTGCTGCGCTTGTGACGGTGTCGGCTGCGACAGCTGCGACCTGAGCTCCTACGATTGCAACGACTGTGGAGTCTGTGCAACCTGCAGCGCAGATGATGACGACTTCACACCGCCAATCGAAGTACTGTCAACAGATGCAAGTGATGCTGCTGCAATAGTGGCATTACTTAACGATAATGTAACTGAAGTTATTAATATTACCGGTACCACAAGCCCCGTCGTAAATATATACGATCAGATTAACCTTCAGATGGATAAGACAATAACAGGTGATGATAGAGTCAACTGGAATAATATATCATTCCCCGGAGCAGGTGTCACATTTTATGCACAGTGGGTGCCTACAACGCCCGTAGCGGATGTTATCAACTTTCTGCAAGCTTCGGGTGACGGAACAATGACTCTTTTACATTATCCGGACACCGGGTACAGTATTCAAATAAACCAAAATATTGTGCTGGGCGGAAATAAGACTCTCATAACCGGTACAAATAATAGTGGGTGGATCCACATATTACTTTCGGGCAATATCACGGGAAACTACACACTAACCCTCGAGAGAGGTGCTATTGGAGTTAATGGTTTGGTAGACTGTAATATAACATTAAACAATGCAACTTTCGGTAATTGGTCAGGTAATTTAAAAACAGTACTTGCTTCCGGAAGAACAATAAACGCAACCAATGGAACTCTAGGTGTTAATGATACGTTTGAAAATAACGGCACAATTAATGCAAACGGTGGTGCTTTTACTTATTGGTGGCCGCCCAGAACAACCGTTGTGATTGCCGCGCCAAGTGGAAGCACGTTCAATTTATTGAATCTTGAAAGTCAAGTATGGGTTCAGCGAGACCAAACAAATTCAAAGTGGTTTTGGTTAACAGGTTGGTCAACAACTGCAACGGGAAATGACAAAATTGATATGTCACTAACATCGTTTGACGGGGCAGGCAAGACCTTATACGCACAATGGGAAGATTACTCGTTTGAAGTAATAACCGAAAGATGGGATATACCCGATGAAGTTCTGAGTGACTTGATTGCAGAAGCGGAAGCAGGGAACGGTCTTGTAGAAATTGACATGACAGATAATCAAAGTGCAGGTGCTGCAGAGCTGCCAATGAGCAGCCTGACCACAATCAGTGATGCGGGTCTCGGATATCACTCTATATGGTCACCGACCAAATCATCAATACCACCACAGACGGCGGCGGTGGCGGTGGCGGCAGACCAAGCGGAGCGCCGCAGACAGGCGACTACCGTACGCTGATACTCCCGATAGTAATGATAACCCTCGGAACTCTCGGCATCAGCGGCATGGTATTCTACAACAAGCGTTTGAAGAAAACCGAGAAATAAACAGCTAAAACAAAATCCCTCGTTGCAATTGCGGCGAGGGATTACTTTTTCCTCTGTCGCATTCGTGCTTCACAAATGCGTGCCGTTGTGATATAATTCGTAGTCGTATTAAACACAAACTTGGAGGCGAATATGGGGTTTAAAGAGCTAATATCCGTTATTGATAAAGATAAAAAACTGTACATTCAAATGCACAGACCGCCTGACCCCGACTGCCTTGCTTGCGCTTCGGTACTTTCCGATATGCTCCAAAGCGAGGATATCGAAGCGACTATCGTTTATACAGGACCAATCAGCAAGCCTGAAACAATGGAGCTAATCGGCAACCTTGGCATTAAGCTGATACGGTTGGATTCGGACAAGAACAAAGGCTTGGTCTGCGATGACGACCAGATAATAGTGGTTGACTGCCAGAAGGAAAACAGCAATGTCGCACCACTGCCCGGTAAATATATTGCGTGCATTGACCACCACCCTGAGCTTAAAGAAAAAGAATACCTCTACTCAGATATTCGCCCGGATTATGGAGCCTGCTCAAGTATTATCTACGAATATGCAAGTGAATACGGATATGAAATCTCACCCGAGCAAGCCGCGCTGCTCATATATGGTATCAGAATAGACACCGACGAACTGAGCAGACGTAAATACCTCAAGGATATTGACGTTTTTGCCGCATTATACAAAATCGCAAACCTCGAAATACTATCAAGTATCGGACGAAACTGCATCCGCCCCGAGGACATCAGCACAACCATTGTCGCTTACGAAAACCTCACAATCAAAAACGGCATAGCATACAGCTTCGCAGGCGACGACAAAGCGAAGGAATCCCTCGCAGAGCTAGCCGACAAGCTGATATCTCTCGCCGATGTCTCATTTGTTGTTGTATACAGCAAGCACTTCAACGGCTACACCTTCTCGATAAGGTCGCAAACCTACACAATGAATGCAAGCAAAATCGCAAAAGACGCATTCTCCAAAGTAAAAGGAGACGGCGGAGGTCACAAATACATGGCAGGCGGAGTTATCCCAAAGGTCGCCTTTATGGATTTAAGCGGAAGCAAAGCAATTATGGAAAGAATAATTGACTTAATTGAAGAAGCAATCGACACAGTGTGCAGCGAACCTGAAGCTGATTCCGCATAAGCTAACAAGCGCATCACAGCACAGCACAGAAAAGAACGAACCTATAGTTACGTATAAATAATGGACGGTATTACTATAATGATTAGAGAATTGATGCTTTTTACCTCCTCGATACTGGTATCATTCGCAATAATATATTTGCTCGGAAAAATCCGTGACAGCAGCAGGCGTGACAGAAGAATGCTCAGCTTCTACTCAATGTCTGTAGCTATGCTTGGCTGGATAATAACAAACGCGTTTACCGTCGTTGTTGACCCCGGATATTTTGAGTTTATGACAACGGTAAAAATGATTTTCGTATGCATAATTCCGTATGTCAGCGCATGGTTTATTATTAACTTCTCTGAATCGAAACTCGCAAAATCATCACTTATAAGGACACTCCTGATAGCAATTCCATCAATTGACATTTTGGTATTACTTACAAATCCGCTTCATTATCTCTATTACGTAACAAACGACTATCCGGCACCCGTTATCGGCCCGCTTTGGATGGTACATCTGGTATTGGCAGTAATTACACTTGTATTTATGAGTGTGCTTCTGATAAGGCACATTGCAAAAAACATACACCGATCACCTCTATTATTATTAGCCGGCATCAGCATTATGCTTCCGTTTATACTCAATATGTTCTATTCGTTTAATCTGGGCGGAATGATATATGACATCTCACCGCTCGGCTTTTTCATCACAGTTGTTTTTTTCTACTACTATATAAATATCTCCGGCTCAGACCATGTAAGCAAGCTTAACAGGGCACTGGCAGAAATATCAGAACTGCCGGAGATTGCTTTTTCACATCCGGAAGATGCAGCGGCATTACTTGCAGCTAAGGGATGCATTGCACTTGAAGCAGACAGAGTAGGGATTTGGAGAATAAGCGATGATTTTGATAGGCTAATAAGCCTCGTGAGCTATGATTCAAACAAAGATGAATGCACAGTTGATGAAGACCTTGATATATCCGAATGCACTCAGTATAAAGTGCTGTTGCAAACAGAACGCCTGATTGTAACAAATGACGCGCGGCTGCCCAATCCGCTGACACCGGTTCTCGGCACATACCACCCCGGAATTTGCTCATTTCTTGACGCACCGATACGTATTAGCGGAAAGCTTGTCGGAGTGGTTTGCGTTGAGCAAAATAAAAACATTCAGTATCCGCATAAACGGACTTGGACAATCGACGAGCAGAACTTTGCATCTTCTCTTGCAGATTTTATGGCACTCACAATATCGAGTGCAGAGCAACGCCGCCTTGAAGCGGCAGAGCTTGCAAGCCGTGCCAAGTCTGAGTTTCTGGCACGTATGAGCCACGAGATAAGAACGCCAATGAGTGCAGTTCTCGGCATGACAGACCTTGCAATAAGAAGCTTTCCAAAGGAAACAACAGTTGAGTATCTCACGAATATAAAAACAGCCGGCAACCAACTTCTCACAATTATCAACGATGTTCTTGATATATCAAAGGTTGAAGCAGGTGCGGTCACGCTCGTTCAGGAAAAATACAGCATTCACTCAATGATACATGATATCGTAATGATGATTAATGTCCGTGCAAGTGAAAAAGCACTTCATTTTACTGTCCAAGACGACCCCGATTTACCTGCCGAAATGATAGGTGACGAGACAAGAATAAAGCAGGTAATAATTAATCTGCTGACAAACGCAGTGAAATTCACCGAAAAAGGAAGTATTTTGCTCTCAATCAGTGCAGCGAAAGCTAAGAAGTCGAAGGAGTACAAACTAAAGGTATCGGTCGAAGATACCGGCATAGGCATTCACGAAGAGGATATCGACTATTTATTTGACAGCTTCACACAATTTGACACCCGTATGAACAAAGGGATTCTCGGCACGGGGTTAGGGCTTGCAATAACAAAAAACCTCGTTGAGCTGATGGGTGGCGAGGTATACGTAGAAAGTGAGTATGGCAAAGGCAGTTGTTTTTCATTCTACGTGATGCAAAAAGTGGAGGACGAAACACCACTTTCAGAGCTGACAGCAGAAGAGAAGCGCAAAGCATGGGCATTACAAAAGTCTGACGAAGAGCAATCAGAGCTGCGGTTAAAGGATGTACGCTTCCTTGTTGTCGACGATATTGAGATAAATCTAATAATAGCCGAAGAAGCACTGCTCAGGTACGGTGGGTCTGTTGATGCTGCGGATTGTGGGGCAAAAGCAATTGACTTGGTAAAAGCGAATGAATACGATATGGTATTTATGGATCACATGATGCCGGAGCTCGACGGGATAGATGTAACAAGAATAGTTCGCGCAATGGATAACGGGAAATATAAAAGCCTTCCGATAGTAGCACTTACCGCAAATGTTGTCGGAGATGTGCGCGAGAAGTTTTTTGACAGCGGTATGAACGATTTTCTTTCAAAGCCAATGGAAGATAGAGAAGTTGAAAGAGTGCTGCGCGAATGGTTGCCTAAGGAAAAAATAATTAACTAAATGATTACTTAATAACAGAAATAACGGAGGAGCAAAATGAAATTTTCACAAATGCCGTACACACGCCCTGACGTAGCAAAGCTGCTTGCGGAAGGTGCTGCTATTAATGAAGCTGTAAAAAATGCAGCCGATGCATCGCAAGTGATGGAGCAATATGGAAAATTCGCAACCATCTTCAAAACCATCTACACACTGCATTCGATAGTATATATCCGCCATACGGTTAATACAAAAGACGAATATTACGACAAGGAAAATGACTTTTTCGATGAAAACAGCCCGATGTTTGAAAAGCTTGGTGTTGATTTTTATCGTGAAATGGTGAACTCACCACACCGCTCAGAGCTTGAACAAAAGCTCGGCAGCCTATGGTTTAAAAATGCACAGATGAAGCTCAAGGGCTTTGATGAGAAAATAATCGCAGAAATGCAAAAAGAAAACGCACTCAGCAGTAAATACGACAAACTGCTGGCATCGGCAAGTCTCGATTTTGACGGCAAAAAAGTAAACTTAGCACAGCTTCGTGCATATATGCTTTCGCCCGATAGAGAAGTTCGCAAAGCTGCGTACGCAAAGCGCACCGAGTTTTTCGTTGAGAACGAAAAGGTGCTCGACGAAATATTCGACGAGCTTGTTAAGCTCCGCCACGAAATGGCGCAAAAGCTAGGCTATGAGAATTATACCACGCTCGGGTATATTCAAATGCAGCGCAACAGCTACGATGCCGAGACTGTCAAGCGTTTTCGCGACCAGGTCAAAAAAGTCCTCGTACCGTTTGTTGCAGACCTGCACGAGCGTCGAGCCAAAGACCTCAGCATTGATAAGCTGAAGTTCTTTGACGAAGATATCTTCTATCCGGGCGGCAACCCGACACCAAAGGGCACACCCGAGGAAATGTTTGAAGCAGGGAAGAAGATGTATGCCGAGCTGTCCGTTGAATCTAAAGCGTTTTTCGACTTCATGCTTGAAAATGAGCTCTTCGACGTGCTCGCAAAGGAAGGGAAATCAGGCGGCGGATATTGCACAGACCTGCCCGACTACGGCTCGCCGTTTATATTTGCAAATTTCAACGGAACAAGCGAGGATGTAGACGTTCTGACGCACGAGTGCGGTCACGCGCTTGCTTCTTTTGAGGCAAAGGACATTGAGATTGTAGAACACCGCGAATATACTCACGACGTGGCTGAAATTCACTCAATGGCAATGGAGTTTTTCACCGCCGGTTGGATGAAGCTGTTCTTCAAGGAAGAAACAGATAAATTCCTCTCAATGCAGCTTGCAAGTGCGCTTATGTTCATACCTTACGGCTGTATGGTCGATGAGTTCCAGCATATCATTTATGATAACCCGGATATGTCGCCTGCAGAGCGTAAAGCGGCATGGAAAAAACTCGAAGCCGAGTACAAGCCGCATCTCGACTATGACGGCGACCCGTTTTTTGGTAACGGCGGTCACTGGCAACGCCAGTCGCATATTTACCAACGCCCGTTCTACTACATCGACTACTGCCTCGCACAAACCTGCGCACTCCAATACCGTGTCTGGATGGAATCAAACACAAAAGCCGCATGGGCAAGCTACATGGACTTGCTAAAAAAAGCAGGTACAAAAACCTTCTCCGAACTCGTCGCCGAAGGCGGCTTAAAATCCCCCTTCGAAAGCGGCTGCATGGAAACAATTGTGAAAGGCTCAAGCGAGCTGCTAAAAAATCTTAAATAAAATATTGACAAATCACTTTTATATGTATATTATGCACCAAACACTAAAAAATATTCACACCATCAATCTTGGAGAATTTCTTATGAACAGCCGCAGTCGTGAAATAATCAGCATTATTAGCAGCAAAGCACTTATTGCTTTGCTTGTCTTGCTGCTTATTATTCCGCAGGCGGTTGTCCTTTAAAGAATGTTTGGTCTGTAAAATACAGTTTAACATCTTAAAAAGTAAGGGGCACCGACGAATAAGGACGGGTCCCCTATTTTTATGCAAATCACAGAAAACCCATTTTGGCACCTGAGAAAGGATCTATCATGAAAAAAGGCATCTATCCCGTAACAGCAGCAATCGCAATTCAACTGACACTGGGAATCGCTTATATTTGGAGCGTGTTCCAAACAGGTATAGCAAACAGTATTTTTGGCGGCGATAATGCAGCGGCAGGGCTAACATTCTCACTGTTGCTTGCAATGCTGACAGTAGGCAGCGTAATCGGCGGAAAGCTTGCGATTCGTTTCACAACACGGATTGTTGTGTTTGTCGGAGGGATTATTCTGAGTCTCGGTTTCTTCCTTGCATCCTTCGTGACACCCGGTAACGGCTGGGTACTCTGGGTAACCTACGGAGTAATGGGCGGCATTGGTATGGGGTTTACATACTCCACAACAATTGCGTGTGCACAGAAATGGTACCCTCACAAGAAGGGTTTTGTAACAGGAATTATTGTATCTGCGCTTGGATTCGGCGGTGTAGTTTTTACTCCGATTGTCGAATGGCTGATTGAAAGCTTCGGCGGTGAAGGTACCATTCTCGGTACGGGTGGCGAACCAAAAACTCTGATGATACTCAGTGCTTTGTTCCTGACTGTTTGCACTATCGGCAGCATATTCCTGAAAAACCCACCCGAAGGATATAACCCCGTAATTAATGGCAATGGAAGCACAAATACAACTGCCCCTGTGCCTGAAGACACCGACTCCACCCCTTCGTCTCCGTCACTTCCTGCAACCACAAGCAACTTGGCACCCAACGAAATGCTGAAAACGCCGCAGTTTTATCTTGTGTTGCTTACTTTTATGCTTGCTTGCATGGGTGGGCTTATGATGATTGGTTTTGCCAAACCTATTGCATTTGCAAAGGGATTGACACAGACAGCGACCATTGGCGTTATTGCAATTTCAATAACTAACTCACTTGGTCGTGTTGTGTGGGGTATGATTTCCGATAAACTCGGAAGGAAAAACACGATTCTTGTGCTTCTGACAGGCACAGCAGTGCTTGCCCTTTTAGTCAATGCTGCGACGGGTTATTGGGTATTTGCCCTGATTGCCATGATAGGCTTTTTCTACGGCGGCATAGTCGGAACTATTCCGTCCTTAACAGCCGACCTCTTCGGAGCCAAACACATGGCGGCAAACTACGGCTTTGTCCTGCTAGGCTTTGGCACAGGAGCAATAATCTCCTCCCAAATCGCAGGACACTTCAAAAACGTCGCAGCAAACGACATAAACCAAATGTTCCCCGCATTCATAATTGCCTCAGGCTGTGCAGTGCTGGGTATTATACTAATGCTAATATTAAAAAAATTGCAAAAAAGCAGCAAAAGAGTGTCAACCAAGGATCATTAAATAAAGAGAACCGTACAAAAGAGCTCGTCCCATGTGGGACAAGCTCTTTTATTGTAACTCTTATTAGTGGGGACTTCGAGCATGCTCTTGGAAATTTGATTCGACTATATTAATGTCAATGAATGCTTGATCAAGAGCAAACTCTATATTTTCGAGCCGATCATCTACTGAACCGAGCCGTACGTCCATTGAATCGAGTCGTTCATCCACTTTGTCAAGCCGTTCATCCACTTTGTCAAGCCGTTCGTCCACTTTATCAAAACGTTCGTCCACTTTGTCAAGCCGTTCGTCCACTTTATCAAAACGTTCGTCCACTTTGTCAAGCCGTTCGTCCACTTTATCAAAACGTTCATCCACTATGTCAAGCCGTTCGTCCACTTTATCAAAACGTTCATCGACCTTATCAAAGCGTTGATTCATGCTTAACTCCATGTCATTGAAGCGCTTGTCAAAACGCGTGTCCATGTTATTAAAGCGTTTATCTAATTCAGATATTGCTTGAAGAATTTCATTTGTGCTCATGATAATTATCCTCCTGAAATAAGTATACCAGAAAAAAGTTATTGTTCAAGTGTACAAAGGTTACAGTTTTAACAACTCGATAACATCTTTGTGTTCAGTTACATGGATGCTGCACGTTATTCTCGATATATAAAAGGGAGACCGATACAACTATTTTAAATCAGAATCCTCTTATGAAACGATTACTATGCTTGAGCTGGACGCATTTACGGGTGCGATTTTAAGCACAGGCTTTGGCATGTTTACTTTCTGTGAGCATAATGCGGATTATAATCTGCTTACTAATATAGCGGAACCGGACTGGGAGTTGATTACCGATTACATAAAGTACAGTGTTTTATTACCGGAAGGCGAGCAATACCGCCGCTTTGATCTCCCTTCAGCCCCGCAGCCAACACCTGAACCATCGCCAATGCCGAGACCTTGATAAAAAACAAAGTCGCGAAAAGGGGACACACCATGGGGACACACCTCATGAGAGGAATGTCCCCGTCCGGAATGTCCCCGTTTTACGCTTAGGGGCGAATACTTATAATTATAAGCTGTCGCCGAAGTCGGCGCGGAATTTTGCGGCGAGCTTTTCGGGCCAATCGCCGATTGGCTCGAGCCGCCCGAAGAAGAACCGCAGCATTGCCGGTTCTTCGACGAACCGCAGACCACCTATCATTTGGCGATTTTGGAAAAGCCAATTGATGCGGTCGGCGGTGTACTTTACCTGCGACAGTGTAAACACGCGTCGAGGTACAGCTATGCGAGCAAGCTCCATCTCGGCGAAGCGTTCGCTGCCGTCCGAATTACGCTGCTCGCTGAGCGTGCCACGCTCCATGCAACGCACACCGCTTGCGATATAAATCGCCGCAGCCAGAGCACCAGCCCTGTAGTGCTCCTGCGGAATGTGCTCGCAAAACGACATTGCGTCAACGTGGCACCCGAGTCCGCCCGGCGGTGTTACAACCGGAACGCCCTTCGCCAGAAGCTCGTTGCACAACGCTTCAACAATAATCGGCGTTTGGTTGATAACATCCATGTCCATCGTCTCCTCGAGACCGACGGACAAAGCCTCCATCTCACGCACGGACATACCGCCGTAAGTCAAGAAACCCTCGTAGAGCGGCACAAGCTCACGCATTTTCAAGAATAAATCCTTATCGGATACAAGAATACCACCACCGCGCGCAGAGCCGAGCTTACGAGCAGAGAAGTAAAGAACATCCATCAATGAAGTGATTTCGCGAGTGATTGACTTAATATCAACATCCTTATACTGAGGGTCACGAACCTTAATAAAATATAAATTATCGCCCAAAAGACTGGCATCATAAACAAGCTTAATACCATGACTGCGGCAAATACGCGAAACCTCACGCATATTACCCATAGAAACAGGCTGACCGCCGATAAGGTTTGTACCTGCCTCAATACGCACAAACGCAATCTTATCCTTGCCATACTTTGCAATAAGCTCATTTAGCTTATCAATATCAATATCGCCCTTAAACGGCGCATCGCTGATAATTTTATACCCCTCATCGGTGATGATTTCCTCGACAATACCACCATTAATTGTGATATGAGCCTTTGTAGTCGTGAAATGGTAATTCATAATCGTAACCATTCCCGGCTTAACAAGCGTCTGCGCGATAATATTCTCGCAAGCACGCCCCTGATGAGCAGGCAAGAAGTATTCCATGCCAAAAATATCTTGAAGCACAGCCTCAAGGCGGTAATACGTCTCCGACCCCGCATAGCTGTCATCAGCCTGCATCATTGCCGCATATTGATTTTGGCTCATCGCATTAACACCGCTGTCCGTCAGCATATCCATGAACACATCGCGGTTACGAAGCAGAAACGTATTAAAACCCGCCTCCTCAATACTCGTAAGACGATTCTCAACCGGCAAAAGATTAACCTTCTGAACCATACGCACCTTGTGCATCTCAAGCGGAATGTTCTCTCCCGAAAGGAATTTTACGTTTGACATAACTATACCTCTTTCCCAAACAAAATATATAGAATAATATAGCTGATAGCAAGTAGTATGTCACGGGTTTTTTGCGAATGAAACTACGCCTTGCTACGTTGATACGCCTTATTATATGGTTTAGCGGTTCTCTTGTATGAGGGCGACAAGACCCGTTCTGAGAAAAAAAGCCGGGGCATACTACTTGGTAGCAGCCACATTAAAACTTATCTATTAGCTCCCGTGCCTCGTCATATTCGAACATCAGAATGTGATGTGAAATATCTCTCAAGGCTCTTTTTTCATCATCGGTACGAGCCTGATTTAATAAAGTATCAACTAAATTGTTAATTAAGTCAATATTTATATCATCAAGAGCCGCTTTTAAATCATCGAGCTCTTTTTGAATCTGCTCGTCCTTAACATACTCTTTTTCCCCGTCACACTTAGCATCAAACGCTGTAAGCGCCGCTTTAATACTAGCCAGAACCTTATCCAGCCCGGCAAGAAATTTATCGTTTCTTCTGTTTATATAATCCCAATCATTATTCTCACCTGCAGTCTCCAAAGCAGCAGCCAAAGACGAGACCTCATCAGCCCCGATATTAGCGGAAGCACTTTTAATAGCATGAACAATGGTTATATATTGTAAAGTATCTCGCGTCTCTACGCATTTTCTAATCGGCTCAAACCGCTCGGTCGCATCAGAATGAAATGAAGCAAGAGTTTCGTAGAAGTATTCAACAGTACCGCCCGAACGCAGAATACCCTTACTCACATCAAGCCCTTCAATAGCATCAGCTATAATCACAGTACCGCTCGCACCACCCTCGCCAACGCCGGCATCGCCATCAACCGACCCTGCACCTGTCTCGAGAGCAGCCTGCTTTTCTTCGGGAATCCACTTTTTAAGAACGGCATTTAGTTCCGTGATATCAATAGGTTTTGACACAAAATCATCAAAGCCCATTTCAAGAAACATTTCTCTCATACCGGATACAGCGTTTGCCGTGAGTGCAATAATCGGAAGCTTCGTATAATACGAGTCGGTATAATCAATAGCCCTGATTCTCTTTGTCGTCTCAAGCCCGTCCATATCAGGCATTCTGTGATCCATAAACACAAGGTCATACTTATGCATCTTAACCGCCTCTATCGCCTCCTTGCCGCTAAGGCACAAATCGACAGTCATTTTATACGGCTGAAGAAGCCCGAAAGCAACCTTTAGGTTAGTATTTATATCGTCAACAACAAGAACTCTGGCGCTCGTTGCGGCAAATATCGCATTACTCAAATCGTCTTCAAAAACTACACCGATATCACCATCTCTGTTAAAAACATTTGCGACATTAATAACGCTCATCGGCAAAGTGAGATTAATCCACGGACCGAGGGGAACTGACCTGCCAAACTCCGATAGTAAAACTACCTTTGAATCAGCACACATCTTGCGTATCATATCCTGATTTTCAATAAACTGCGTATGAGAGACAAAAATATAGTCATAACTCGTACGCTTAGCCATATCGAAGAAGGAATCATTTTCCGAAACCAAATCGCATTCAATGCCAAGGCTGTCAATCGCAAAGAATAATGAAACAGCAGTTGTCTCGCGAGGCTCATAAACAAGTGATTTTTTATTTTCGATGTTCTCTACAACGGCAATTTTTTCAGGGCTCTCAATAAGTTGAGGGAATTTTATCGTGAAGGTACTGCCGACACCAATCTCCGAATCAACACTTATAGTTCCGTTCATTGCCTCAACAATCCCATTAGTGATTGCAAGCCCAAGACCTATGCCGTCAGAGCCTGAGTGTACCTGATAATATTCGGTAAAGAGATTATCGAGAGCCTCTTTCTCGATGCCGCTGCCCGTATCCTCAACCATCATTGACAGCAAGAGCTTATTATCGTCGATATGCTTTCCTACAACCGTGAGAGCAATGCTTCCGCTTTCAGTATGCTTAGCCGCGTTACCTAAAAGATTAATGAGTGCCTGACGGATTTTAACCTCATCACCAAACAAAACGTCGGGCAAGTTGCTATCTACGTTTGTAACAAACTGCACCTCGGAGCTTGTGATTTTTGTCCTGATAATACTTATGACATCATTAATCAGCGATGAGAGAGAATAGCTTACTGGGCTGAGCATAATATTACCTGCTTCAATCTTTGAAAAATCAAGCAGTTCATCAATAATCGAAAGAAGATTTTCGCTCGCTTGTTTAATGGTAATGGCATTTTCCTGCACTGTCGCTGAAGAATTTTCGCGCAGTACAAGCTCGTTCATACCGATTATTGCATTCATCGGTGTTCTTATCTCGTGGCTCATTTTGGCGATAAATTCGCTCTTGACCTTACTTGCTTCAATCGCATCATGAAGTGCACGCCGCAGCTTGTTCTCCATGTCTTTAATATCGGTCATATCCTTCAAAACAACAATTTTATAAATCGCATCATCAAAATTATCCTTACCGATAGTCAGAGACATATCGCAGATAACGATTCCGGAATCCGCTATGAGTGCAACAGTTTTACTTATAAAGCTATCATCAAAAAACTTGATGTTCGGAAACTTTTCATTGACCATAATACAATCGGAAAACTTTTTGCCGACAGCACGACCGCCGAAGCATTCGATTGCAGCGTAATTCTCAATCACGATAACATTTCTATTATCGAGCACATAAATCGGTCTTGTAATAGATGAAAAGATATCACCCGAGACGTTAGAAACAGTGATTCCGAAAAGCTTAAAATTCTTCATTGAATAGAAAACAAAAAGCGAAGCAGGTAAAAGCACAAGTGAACCAAGCGGAATAACTGTTGCGTCTGTGTAAATAGGAATTATAAACTCGGTAGCCAATGCAACAGGTGTGCAAACGATTGAGAAAAGAATAATTATCAGCACCTGCCTGCGGTTTCGTTTGAGCTCCGATTGGAGAAACCACTTGAGATGGATGGCAAACAGAGCAGCCATAAGAAGCAGTGCATATCCAAACAAAATGTTGAACACGAAATTGTTCTGATATGAAAACTGGTTGCCATAGCTTGTAGCCTTGAAGGTAACCCCGCCGAAATAAATGCACATCAGAGCCAAAAGTACTGATACAACAAGCTTGCAGTAGAGAATGTACTTAATTGATTTATGCTTAAACCTGACCATATTAGAAATAAATATCAGCCAGACAGGGAAGAATAGAAACCCTGCAATAAAACCGACAGCCCAGAAAGCATAAGTGAACGGACCGTAATCGGAGTACGTCATTGCGCCAAAAGAAAAACTAAAGACAAAAAGAGATGTACCGGTTAAAATGTAATCCCTTCTCGTCTTTGAATCCGAGTCGTACATATATGTTGAAATTATTATAAACAAGTAGCAGATACTTGCCGTAATGAATACAGTCATCATTACGAAGCTCATATCGAATGCTGTACCCATGTTGTTGCTTCCTTAATTTGCTCCTGTATTAATCAGATGTTGCCTCTGTTTTCATAGCAACCTGTTCTAGAAATTCTGCTTCATGGTCGAGGAACTCTCTTACAAGCTCGGGGTCGAAGTGTGTTCCGCTACCGTTTCTAATTATTTCGACAGCTTCCTTATGCGTTTTCTTTTCTCTGTGAGGTCTGTCGGAGGTGAGTGCAATATAGACATCGACGATTGCCATGATTCTGCCTTGCAGCGGAATTCCGACACCTTTTAAGCCGTGAGGATAACCTGTTCCGTCCCATCTTTCATGGTGGCTTCCGGTTAAAGCCTCGGCATGGCTGAGTACACTCATGTGCTCGACTTGGTTTTTAATCATCTGAATGATTTTGACGCCGATATCAACATGATTTTTTACATTTTCAAACTCTGCCGGAGTGAGCTCAAGTGGCTTGTTGAGAATATTATCCGCAACACTTATATGCCCGATATCATGAAGCTGCGCCGACATCAGGAAGAGCTCTGTATTCCAAGTGGAAATCTCATCTGCATAAACGCCGTCGTTTTTAAGTGCTGTTACAATAACTTCAAGACAATGGCGAAGTCTCTCGTTATGGCTGTCTTCTTTGCCGCCTCTGGCTCCGAGAATACTGGTAACCATTTCCAAAGTCGGTTGGATTTCGTTGGTATCGGGAGGCTTTCTATCGAGTGATACTTGTGCGTTTTTGAACTCTTTTTCATGCTTTAAGAAAATATCGGCGATAAGCGGGTCAAAATGCGAGCCTTTGCTGTCTTTAATAATATCGACTGCTTCCTCATGTGAGAATGCGTTTTTATACGGACGGTCATTTGTCAGAGCGTCATAAACATCTGCCAGTGCCATCAATCTGCCGTGAAGCGGAATGTCCTCGCCTTTTAAGCCGTAGGGATATCCCGAGCCGTCCCATTTTTCATGGTGACTGCCTGCAAGTGCAGATGCGTACATCAAGAACTCACTTTTTGTTGTGTTCTCTTCAATACGCCTTATGATTTCCATACCTGCGACAGTATGGTCTTTCATTTCTTCAAACTCATCCTCGGTGAGCTTGCCCGGTTTCATCAGAATATCATCTCTGATAGTGATTTTTCCAACGTCGTGCAGCTGTGAGGACATTACAAATAAGTCGATATCCCATTTTGATATCTCTTCTGTATATATGTTGTCTTCCAAAAGAAAATCAATCAGCAATCTGATATAGTGCTGAGTTCTTTCGATGTGTCCTCCGGTAATGCTGTCACGCGATTCAACAAGCTCTGCAATTATTTTAATAATCGCATTTTGAAGTTCCATGACGGTCTTCGTCTGCTTACCGACTTCATCTTCAAGAGAGAGATTGTATACTTGAAGGTCTTTTTTCTGCTTTTCAAACAGAATGTGCAGGTCAATACGTTTGATAAGAAGTTCTTTTGAAAAAGGCTTCGTTATATAGTCGACTGCACCAAGGCTAAGTCCTTCAACTTCGCTTGCAGGGTCGATTTTTGCTGTCAGAAAAATGACGGGGATATGAGCAAATCTCTCCGATTCCTTGAGCTTTTTCATAACCTCATACCCGTTCATGACAGGCATTTCGATATCAAGCAAAATTAATGATGGCGAGATTTTTTCAAGTAGGCTGAAAAGCTTTTCACCCGAGGGGACAGTAACAATACTATACCTTTCGGCGAGATTGTTTCTTGCGACATTTAAATTTGTAATGTCATCATCAACCATAACAATGACTTCACGGGTTGTGTCCAAGAGTGTGCCTCCTTGATTATTAATACTGAACTCAAATACTTATAGTATAAGTTCGATAATTATAACACTATAGATACCAAAAATACAACACCTAAATGTATACAAAAAGCGAGCTTTTTTCTG
>Ga0123356_10002836_pt1 | contig 18343 bp, 10 predicted proteins | sample TergutEmb28metaG_2_FD_92546 | JGI IMG/M metagenome (GOLD analysis project Ga0123356, IMG submission 92546) | Embiratermes neotenicus P3 segment gut microbial communities from Petit-Saut dam, French Guiana - Emb289 P3 | ecosystem: Host-associated > Arthropoda: Insects > Digestive system > Gut ...
AACCATTTTGCTTATTAAAGAGAATGTATACATATCCTTGCTTTTCCATGTCCGTGTATCTTTCTTTTATTTGATTATTTAAATATGGTTTGAATAAAAAAGGGACTGGATTGCTTAGTGCGCTCGCAATGACGAGAGACGAGAGTTTCATAAAAATGACGAGAAGTTAATTAATATTCGCCCAACGGGTGCTGATATATATATATAATTATCTCAGTTCAAAATCCAGTGTTCCTTGCTCTGTGCCGTTTACAAGGAGGGTGATTGAGTGGATGCCGGTGTAGTGTTTTCTTGTGCTTAAATCTGCCATAGAGTGTGTCTTTGTGTAGGACTTCTTTTGGTTTTTCTTGAAGGATATTTCAGAAATCTGGAATATCTTTCTGTTTCGCTTACCGTTGGATTTAACGTAGTCTATACCGTATTCCAATCTGACTTTTGTCGCTTCCTTTGCTAGGATTGTAAATGAGAAATCAATATCCTCACCTATGGAGACAGATTTTTTGTTTAATGAAAAATCACTTGCAATGATTGACGTGACATCATGATATCCGAAAATCGCAAGCACATCGCGGTTGCCTTTTTTTAGCAATGTTCTGCAGCCGTGTTTTACAATCCAATCGGTCAGATCGTTCTTGCCGTACCAATTTGTCGCAAGTTTTGTGACTAATGCCGGGTGTGTTTTTGATATATCATTTATATTGTTGGCAACGCTCTTTCTTACATATGCAGATGGGTCTGTCTTCAGCTGCTCCAGAATCGGCATGATTGGGGCAGGGTCTTTTTTGAAGCTGTTGAGGGCTTGACCCCATGGCAGGGCGGGACGGCAGCCTTCGCTTGAAAGTCTGCGGACATGTTCATTTTCATGTTTTGACCAAACGTACATCTGCTCCATCATTCGTTTTTCATGTTTTATAATAAACGGTCTGACGGCAAACTCCGAGGATGCGTACTGAGTGTATAGTTCTAAAGCATGCATTGATAAATCCCAGTCAGCTTCGTCTTGACCGTACATTTCAACATAGTCCGGCATACACATCTTAAAAAACGGTTCGCAGCCGGCAATCACTTTATCCATGATGCCGAGAGCTTCTCTGTAATCTTGCGGCAGGAACTCTTTCATGCCGACAGTGATTTTCCGCCCTCTTGCCATTAGTTCCAAGTCTGCCCAAGTTTCGTCAACCGTTGATTTAATGAAGTCATCGACTTTAAATGAGCTGTAGACCGATTTAATTGCTTTTGCAAACGCACTGACTGTGTCGTAGTTTAGTTTATCTTTCCACGCTTCCGCCATATGTTTCTCCTCTTAGTTTTAACTTTTATAATTACTATACCTCATTGCTGTAACGGCGCCTTCTTCTTTTAAAATGACTTGTGTGATCTCCCGCTACTATGCTTATACTTCCGTCTAACTCTAAAACAGCCAGATTTACTTCTTCGAGTGTTTCCACGCCGTGTTCTCTTGCGGCTTCTTCCAGTTCGGGTATGGTAACCTTAGCCTTTTTCATACTTTCCGGTATTGTTTTACCGTCGTAAATCAGCATTATAGGATGCCCCTGCACCCATTCTGATACTTTGGGAATTTTATATATCACATTCTTAATAGTAAAGTTCACTACGAACAGTGTGACCGCGGAGACAACACCGCCCCAAAAAGAAAAGTCCGCGGCTATCATAGAGTTTTGCACCGCATTGCTTATGAGTAGTATAAAAACAATGTCAAATACCGATAGTTGAGAGAACTCTTTTTTACCGAACAGCCGTATAGCGACAATAAGGAAAATATACACCGCAGCAGAACTGCCCGCCACTATAAGATATGGCATTATATACTCCATTTTATTTTCAAGCTCCTTTTCACTTTTCCAATTGTATCAGAAAGGCTTCAGCCCTTTGTTTTAACTCATCCTTCAGGCTTTGAGGCTCTACCACTTCGCACAGGTCTCCGAACTGAAACAGCCAGCCGTAGAATATTGGTGACAGAGCTACACGGACTCTGATGGTAAAATGAGACTCTCCGTCAGGTACCATTATAATGTCTTTTCCAAAACGGTCAATAACCCCTCCGATTATTTTAGTGTTGACTTTTAATTTTACATCAGCCTCGAAGCCGCCGAACATTCCGAAAACCTTTTTTGAATATTCCGCCAGTTTAAACTCTTCCACATCTATACAGCGAGGCTCGGAGAGCTTACGCACATTGCTCATTCTGTCCACTCTAAAATGTGTTATACCGCCTCTTTCTTCGAAATGCGCTATCAGGTAATAGTTTTCTTCGCTCCATGTAAGCGCTGCGGGGCTGACTATATATGGTTCGCCTCCTCTGCGGAAGACTTGTTTTTTTTCGATGTCGTAGTCGGAATATTTAAAGCTGATTTTTTTATCTTCTGAAATTGCTTCATGCAGAGTGTCTACACTGTAATAAATGCTCTCATTCATGCTTTTAACGCGGTTTTGGACATATACCTGACGGCGGAGTTTACCCGCATCGTGCCGGCTCATTAGTCCTTCCAGTTTATTAATCAGCTGATGCGTTTTTCTTTCGGTAATAAATTTTGAGGATTGTACAGCGTCTGCTAACAGTTTCAGTTCCGGAAGCTCAAAATCACGTGATGCTACGTAATAGCCGTACGACTTTGATTTATCCATCACTATATCCATGCCGAACAGCCGGAGAGTCTCAATATCGTCGTAAACTGTTTTTCGCTCGGCTTTAATGTCGAGCGCGGCAAGTTTTGAGATGAGGTCATTAACAGAGAGCTTGTGCGTTTCATCGGTCTGGTCGAGCAGAATCCGCATAAGGTGCAGGATTTTAAGTTTTTGATTAGATGATTTCGGCATAAAAAAGCACCTCCACGGTGCTATTATATCAGATTTATATGTCCAATAAAACGGATTCTTGAATATTTTGCGGTATTTGTTATAATAGGTTGGCTGAAAAGAGGACCGGATTATGTGGATTTTATTTGCGTTTGCATCGGCATTCTTTGCCGGGATCGTGTCAATATTGGCTAAGATCGGTATTAAAAGTACAGATTCAAATCTTGCTACAGCGCTGCGTACAATAGTTGTAGTTTTTTTCGCATGGTTAATGGTTTTTATTGTCGGCTCTCATACAACTATCCGTGAAGTAGAAGCAAGAACTTTTGTTTTTCTTATTCTATCAGGATTCGCTACCGGCGGCTCGTGGTTATGTTATTTTAAAGCTTTGCAAATAGGCGATGTTAACAAGGTTGTGCCTGTTGATAAATCAAGCGTCATTTTAACTATGCTTTTATCGATGATTTTTCTTGGTGAAGGTTTCACAATCATAAAGATATGCGCTTTGATTTTTATCGGTGTCGGTACTTATTTAATGATAGAACGCAAAGAGAATGTGTCAAGCGAAGTGAAAAGCTATAAATGGCTTTTTTATGCCGCTCTTTCGGCGGTGTTTGCCAGTATGGTCGCTATTCTCGGTAAAATCGGTATAGTGGGTGTTGAGTCCAATCTCGGCACGGCTATTCGTACAGTTGTAGTGCTCTGTATGGCATGGATTATAGTACTCATGCAAGGAAAGCACAAAGGTATTAAAGATATTGACATGAAAAGTTGGGTCTTTCTCGGACTGTCGGGGCTTGCTACTGGGTTGTCGTGGTTGTTCTTTTACAGAGCTCTCCAGATGGGACCAGTCAGTGTTGTTATCCCGATTGATAAACTCAGCATATTAGTGACAATCGCTTTCAGCTTTTTTGTATTAAAAGAGAAGCTGAAAAAGCTGTCTGTAGTCGGTCTTGTTTTGATTGTCATAGGTACATTAAGCTTATTGATTTAAGCGTTTTTCGGCGATTTCTTATAAAGGGGACGGTTCTTTTGACAATATGTGATGAAAAAATCACCAAAACTTGTCAAAAGAACCGTCCCCAATGGCTGAAGCGAGAAAGATTAATTAGGGGATGGGCCCAATGGCTCAGGTTTTTTGTTTAACCTTCATATCTCGAGGATGGTGGTAAAAACATTGTGCCGTTGTTGATGGTTTCTTTTAGTTTAAATTGTGTAATCAGTTGTTTCAGCATTGTGGACTGACCGCTCATTTCTTCCGATGCGGCCGCGCTTTGCTCTGCTGTGGCGCTGTTTTGCTGAACGACTTGCGAGACTTGATTTATGCCGGTGTTAATTTGCGATATGTTTTGTGATTGCTCTTCCGACGCTGTCGCAATCTCCGCGACAAGACGGTTTGATTCGCTTATGCCTGTTCCGATTTCCTGAAGGCTCTGGGCGGTTTCGCCTGCTATGCGCGAGCCTAAATCCGACTTTTCTATTGTGTCTTGTATTATTTCACTGGTATCTTTTGCCGCTTGCGCGCTTTTTGATGCCAGATTTCGTACTTCTTCGGCAACAACGGCGAAGCCTTTTCCGTGCTGACCGGCACGAGCTGCTTCAACTGCGGCATTTAAGGCAAGTATATTAGTTTGGAATGCGATATCATCAATGGTTTTTATAATATCGCCTATTGAATGGCTGGCATCGTTTATATCTTTAACGGCGCTTATCATCCCGTCCATTTGCTCAATTCCTTTTTCAGCATCTTTTTGAATTGTTGCTGAAAGCTTTGATGCTTCATCGGCGGTTGCGGCGTTTTCTTTTGTTCTTTGCGCAATCTCGGTGATGGAGCCTGAAAGCTCTTCAAGTGAGGCTGCCTGCTCTGTAGTTCCTTGGGCAAGTGCTTGAGCACCGTCTGAAATCTGATTTGCTCCTGTTGATACCTGGTCGGTTGAACGTTGAATTTCGCCAAACATATCATTTAAGCTATCAACCATTTTTCTGACAGATAAACCCATTACATCATTATCCGAGAGAATGTTTACATCAATTGTCAAATCACCGCTCGCTACGGACTCCAGTTTTCCGGCAATTGCTTCAACATGCCCGACAAATGATGCCGCACCTTGTATTGCCTGTCCTATCTCATCTTTCATCACGGCATATTTTGTGATTGTCTCCAGATCTACGGGGCTGAGGGTTATATCACCTGTTGAGCCGGCTTTACTCATAAAACCCGCAAGCGGAATGAGCGGTTTACTTATAAGGCTTGAAATGTAGAATGCTAATGATAATGCGGTCGCTACGGTAACAGTAAGCACAATTATCGAGGAAATAAGCATTGTTCTGAACAAAGCGGTGTTCTTATTTACCGATTCAAATGCCCAGATATCATTTTGCTCCATTGACTCAAAGAAGCCGTTTACCATTGCGTCACGAACTTCCTGAACATGTGGATCGTACATCACATCATATGCTGCTTCTGTACTTACCTGGCTTGCTTCAATTATTCTTCTTTTAATTTCCGAGAATTCATTTTCATAAATCCTCTTAGACTCGAAGTATGAACTCTCATGCGAAATGTCGGTGATGGTGCCTTCATATAGAATAAAGTATTCTTCCATCTCTTCTTCAAGTAAGCTTAGGGCATTTCTTATTCCCGGAATTTTTTCTGGATGTCCCGCATTGAGTGCCATACTACGCATCTGGACAATCTGAGCTTGTAACGCTTCGCGTATATCTCCCATAGCGCTTAGAGCAACAACATTAAAATTATACAAATCATCATCGGCATTGTTTATTGAGTTCATGCCGATAATCCCTATTACACCAACTGTAACAGCCAATACAACGACAATCATGAAGCCGATTATTAACTTAAACGATACTTTTAGATTTTTCATGATAAGTTCACCTTCACTTTCAAAAATGAACTTTACACCAGGGTGTTACACAAATGTCAAGATTTTCGTCATTATCAGCGCGGTTGTTTTGCACAATTATACCCGGCTGCCGGCTCCGCTTTATAGTTGATTTATACAGACGTTTTGAGCGGAATTTTATTCATATTAAATGATGAGTTTATATTGACATGGGTAACGCAACAGTTCGGGAAATTATGCTGTTATTGCAGCATAATAAAGCACGGTATTCTGAGAGTTCCGAAGAAGTTTTCTCATCAATACCGCGCTATTTTTATTTTTATTTCTCAGATGGACTTTTTTATTTTTCCGGAGCTACAGCCATCCCATAGGGTTGACTCTTACGCCGTTGACAGATACTTCAAAATGGACATGAGGTGTTGTTGCGTTGCCGGATGAACCGACTGTTCCGATATGTTGGCCTCTCGACACCTGTTGCCCTACACTTACCGAGTTGGTGGCGTTATGAGCATATAAAGTCGTTACTCCGTTTCCGTGAGCGATTACGATATAGTTACCATAACCTCTGCCATATCCTGCTGTGATAACAGTGCCCGATTCGGCAGCAGTTATACTTGCTCCGTGAGGAGCGCCAAAGTCGGTGCCTTGATGCATTCTGCCGCTTCTCATTCCAAAGTTACTTATAACTCTTCCGCCTGTCGGCCATCCAAGCGACCCTGAGCCACCGCCGCCGCCTCCGCCGCCGCCATCGGTAGCCGCGCCTGCGTTTGCGGAACCACCGCCGGAGCCTGATTGCTGCTCTCTCAGACGGCGCAGCCTTTCAGCTTCCTGTTGTGCCCGCAGTTGCGCAACTGCCTGGTTTATCTGCCTTTGTACACGCTCTTCTTCTTCGACGACCTGGTCGTGAAGAGCCTGTTCAGTTTCGAGATTTGCCTCTATTGACCTGATTAACTCATGTGCTTCCTCAAGCTGTTCGAGCAGCTCTTCTTCCATAGCTTCAAGCTGTACTTTTTCTTCATCCAGTTCGTCTTTTGTTTCTTCAAGAGCTTCTTTTGCCTCTTCTGTTTCATTTCTTGCATTTTGAAGACTGATATATGATGTCTCATCAGCGCGCATTATATCATTAACAAAGTCGATTCTTGCGAGTAAATCTGAAAAGCTTGTGGAATCAAAGATTATCTCAAGATATGAAATAATCCCGTTTTCTTCCATGGCACGTACACGGTGTCTGTAATTCCCCAGATGGGTTTCTTCTCTTTCCTGAGCTAAATAAACCTCATATTCTTTTTCTCTGATAAGCATGTAGTATTGATCTATAATTGCGGTTGTGCTTTGTATTTCAAGACCTGTCATCTCTATACGCTGGTCGAGAACCTCTTTTTTTGCCATTTCATTCATGCGCTCGAATTCAATCGTGTCGATTTTTTCTTGAATCTCTTTTTTCTTGCGCTCGTGCTCCCTCTTCTCCGCTCTGAGCCTGTCTATATGCCCCTGCGTGACCCGGGCTGACGCGACATTATCATCCATTGCGGTAAGCGCTATCATCACGACTGATAAGAGCAGCATTATCGCAAGAATTACTACAATTAATTTACTGTTACGTTTTTTAATCATTGTCCGGGGTCCCCTCTGTGAAAGCAGTTATCAAAATGACGACATAAAAAGATTGACATTTGGTATCATTATGTCAAGTGAAATTATACAATTATTTACAAAAAATTGCAAGTATTTAATTATTAATAAGATGTAAATATATTTTTCGCAGTAAATTTGAACAAAATACAGCGGATTCTGTCAGTTTTTTTGAGTCAAATTGATTATTTGCATGGTATAATGCTTATTATGATATTGCGATTTTTAAGGTAATAACTCTTTATTGTGAGGTGCATGGATATGAAAAAATGGTGCATAAGCTTCATCTTTTTGGTTTTAACAACCTTTTTATTAACATCTCCGGTTTTAGCCGAAGAGGCTTCTCCTGAAAGCACGGAACAGGAGAATCTTCTGATAGCGACTATGGACAACAGCACGATCTCTATAGATAGGCTTTTATTTATGGCTCTCAGAAACATTAACTACAGAGCAAATTTTGTCACGCCCATTATCAGGGTCGGTCATGCCGGAGCAAACGATGGAGTCTATGACGGCGTTATTGCGGCATATCCGAACATTCATCATGAATATACCAACCTGTTGCAGGTGCCTGTACCGCTCGAGCATATGAAGGTAAGTGCATTTGCCGTAAAAGGAAGCCGGATACGGATAAACACATGGGATGATCTTAGCGGACTGCATGTGGGAATAATAGATCATCGCGCGTTTATTGTTGACAATCTGCCGGAGGGCGTGACTATTTCAACGAGACCGACAAACCTTGCCGTTCTTGAATCGCTTATTAATGGCGAAATAGATGTTGCTGTTTTGGGAGTAAGAGAGCATGAAACATTCGACGAAAGACTTAACATCACAAGGGTCGGAGACGTGGCTGAGCTTGCGGATTATTTATATTTAAATAAAAAGCATGAAGCATTACTGCCGCAGCTGACAGCTTCGCTGGAAGCACTGTTCAACGATGGAACCGCGTACAATATACTGAGCGACCTCCCGATGCCGGAATTAAATCAGAGAAAAACAGTTGTTCATATCCTTTCATCAAGTATTGAAGTAAGCCGGGAGGATGAGTTTACCGCGCAGCTTAGAAAGCCATTTGAAGATGATATGTCGATTGAATGGATGACAGTTAACCTTGACGCGAAACGCTTTACCAGAGGTCAATACAACATGGCGCAGATCGCCTCTTTACTCCGTTCGGATTTATTGTCCAGAAATGTCGCCGCGGTTATTGTCTCCGGTGATACGGCGTTGGAGTTTATACAGAACTACTACTATCTCTATTTCCGCAATGCACCTGTTTTATTTTACGGTGTCAGTGAAAGAGGCCTCCAGAATCTTCAGGATTACGAGCATCATCGTCATTTCACAGGTATCGCAAAAACCATCGACGCATACGATATGATTGATACGGCGCTTCGTCTTTTTCCTGACACAAAACGCATTTTCATAGTTAATGACTATACAACAGAGGGCCTCAATTACAGATACTCAATGAGAAAAGGGCTTGAACCGTTTATCGGACGTCTTCAGATTGAATATAATGACAACCTGGACAATGCCTCGCTTATGGAGAAAATAAACGGACTTCCGGAGGACAGCCTGCTCTTTTTCGGCTCATATTTTATTGACGCCGGCTTTCAGTATTTTTCATTAAGTGAAAGTAAACGCATGCTTGAAAGGTATTGTAATGTCCCTGTTATTTCTTTCTATCACACGGATTTAGCGTACAACGCAGTTGGCGGAAAGTGTCTGGATTACGAAAGATACGGCGTAGAAATCTCCGAGATACTAAAAATGATATTTGAAGGAAAACAGCCTGCTGATATTCCAATTATGTACGATTCTGCAGAATTTAACCGTTGGGTATTTGATAAAATCCAAATGGACAGATTTGGTGTTGATGTATCACTTTTACCTGCGGGAGCAGAAATCATAAACAGGATTCCTTCATGGAGAGAATCAAATCCCGAACTGTTTATTGCCCTTTTTGTTTTATCTGTTGTCAGCATATTACTGATTCTCGGTATCGGGGTTTTCTTAATAGTAAACCGCAAGCATAACAAGCAAAAAGATAAGCTGCGGCAGGATCTTATGGTAGAAAAATCAATGTTGGAAACAATTTTCGACTCAGCCCCTGAATTATTGTTTGTTAAGGATTTACAGCATAATTTCATCCGTGTGAATAAACGCTTTGAAGAGCATTTCGGTTGCGGCAAAGAAAATATTATCGGAACAAATGGTTACGGCAACGAATTGCTTAGTGATATTATCGACAGATGGATGGAAACTGAAGAGGCGGTTGTCCGCGAGAACTGTCGTATTATGAGTGAGAAAAGTATTAAAGGTGCTGATGGAAATACGCCGTACTTTGAAATAATAGCAACACCGCTTCGCAGCAATGACGAAATAACCGGTGTAGTCGGTGTAGCCTACGACATTACCCACCGCAAAGAAATGGAAGAAGCCGCACAAGCGGCATCCCGCGCAAAGAGCAACTTCCTTGCCAATATGAGCCATGAAATGCGCACACCTCTGACCGCAGTGCTCGGATTGTCTGAGCTTATTCTTGAGACTGTGCGGCTAGACACCGATACACGTTCAAATCTTATAAAAATATTCAGATCCGGCGAGACTATTTTAAACCTTGTTAATGATATTTTGGATATTTCAAAAATTGAAGCTGATAAGCTTGAGTTAAATTTAAACAGATATGATCTTCCGAGTTTGCTTAATGACACAATTACACAAAGCATGCTCTATATTGGTGAAAAGCAGATAGACCTGATTTTGGATATAAATGAATTTTTGCCGAACTATCTGTATGGTGACGAACTGCGCATAAGGCAGATATTGAGTAACCTGCTTTCCAACTCTTTTAAGTTCACAAAAGAGGGCACGGTAGAATTGAGCATGCGCTGCGTGCGGGACGGAGATACTGTCTGGATGACAGCAAAGGTTCGTGACACAGGTATTGGCATACGACCCGAGGATATAGACAAGCTCTTCACCCTCTATGGCAAAATGGAAGATGATAATTCCGGCAATAAAGCAAATCGCAGAACGGAAGGTACCGGCCTCGGTTTGTCTATCTCAAAAAAAATCGCGGAAATGATGGACGGCTCAATCTCTGTAGAAAGCGAATACGGCAAGGGCAGCACTTTTACGGTTAAGCTACGCCAGAGATATGTGAGCGACGATATAATAGGTCAGGATGTTATGGAAAGTCTGAAGAGCTTCAACTACTCCATGCAACGATTTGAAAATGAGAAAATAGCCCGTATAAACCTGTCATACGCAAGGGTGCTTGTTGTCGATGACAGTCACACCAATCTATATGTCGCGAGGGGGCTTATGGGGCTTTACGGTATGCAGATAGATTGCGTAACCGGTGGTCAGGAGGCGATAGACGCTGTCCGCGACGAAAAAACTAAGTATGACGCAATTTTTATGGACCATATGATGCCTGTTATGGACGGAATAGAAGCAACACGTCTGATACGTGAGATAGGCACCGACTATGCTAAAAACATCCCGATAATTGCCCTGACAGCAAATGCCATTGTCGGAAACGAAGAAATGTTTTTACAGAAAGGTTTTCAGGCATTTATCGCAAAACCTATTGACCTTGACCATCTTGATATCACATTGCGCAAGTGGGTTCGAAATAAGGATGAGGAAGCATTACTTGACGACAAGGTAATAACAATTGAGCCCGAGCAAGGGATTATAAAGCAAGTAGAGTACAAGAATATCCCCGGACTGGATGTCGTAAAAGGCATCGCGCATTTTGGTTACAGTGAAGACGCATATTTCAGGGTGCTAAAATCTTTCGTTGAAAGTACGCAGCCCCTCCTGAAGTCATTTAAGGATATACGCCGCGAAAGCCTTGCCGATTTCGCCGTAATTGTACACGGAATAAAAGGTTCATGCTGGGGTATATTCGCAAAAGAAGCCGGTGAAAAAGCGGAGGCGCTGGAACGTGCCGCGATACGAAAGGATTATGATTATGTTATCGCAAATAATCAGAAGTTTCTTGATATAACTCTGCAGCTATTTTCTGATATTGAAAACGCCTTGGCAGACAACGGCAAAATAAAAAAACCGATCAAGGATAGACCGGATAAAGCGCTTTTATCAGGGCTGCTCAAAGCATGCCGTGATTTTGATATTGATGAAATGGACAGCGTTATGTCAGAAATTGAGCGCTATGAATACTCTTCCGACGACGGATTATCAGTCCGTTTGCGTGAGTTCCTGGATGAGGGTAAATACCAAGCCATTAAAGCCTTGTTATCGGATTGACTCTCGAACCGTTTACTGAGACTTCAAAATGAAGGTGCGGACCGGTTGAGACTCCTGTTGACCCGATAAGACCTATTACCTGACCTCTGGAAACAGTGGTTCCGACACTGACTCTGCGCGAGCTGAGATGCGCATAAAGCGTTGTCATTCCGTTTCCGTGGTTTATAACAATATAGTTTCCATATCCGGAGCTGTATCCCGAAATCATTACAGTTCCTCTGTCAGCAGCAACAACATTCGCGCCGTGCGGTGCGGCGATGTCGATTCCGTTATGATGCCGTCTGCCACCAAAAACAGGATGCCTTCTCCAGCCGAATCCGCTGCTCAAACGGCCGCTTGCGGGCCATACAAGCTCGCCTGTACCTCTGGCTGCGCGGGCTGCCGCTTCCTGCTTCTTAAACTCCTCAACCTTTTTGTTTATTTCACCTTGAATACGGTCTTCTTCTTCCGCAACTATCGCACGCAGAGCTTCTTCTGTTTCTATATCCTGTTCCATTGCCAGAATAATTGCACTGGCTTCTTCGAGTTGCTCAAGCAGCTCTTCTTCTTTCTGTCCGAGATATTCTTTTTCCTCTTCCAGCTCAAATTGGGTCAACTCAAGAGCTTCTTTTGCGGCAATCGTCTCAACCCTTGCTTCAATTAAGTCATTATATACTTTCTCATCGGCGCGCATTATATCCGCAATAAAGTCAACTCTTGCAAGCATATCGGCAAAGCTTGTCGAGTCGAAAACCAGTTCGAGATAGGAGATGACACCGTTTTCCTCCATATCGCGGACACGGTTTCTGTATCTTTGCAGCTGTTCGTCTTCTCTTGCTTGCGCAAGTGAAACCTCATATTCTTTTTCACCTATCAGGATGCCATATTGTTCAATAATAGCGTTTGTATGGTCTATTTCCATCCATGTAAGCATCATCCGCTCATCAAGAACACCTTTTTTTGTTATCTCGGTCAGCTTTTCAAACTCAATAGCATTAATTCTCGATTGAATTTCATTTTTCTGCCGTGTAAATTCCTTTTTCTCATCTCTTAACTCATTTATTTGCGCCTGTGTAACACGTTTTGCTTCCGCGGGCGGAGCTAAAGAGCCCAAGGAAACAAAAACAACCGACAGCATCATTATAACTGTCAGTATTTTCGCTGTTATTCTCACAAAGCGTGTGTTACTCATGGATTGACCCACCTTTTTATCGCACTGCAAAGGATTTGTCTGTTCAGCTTCAGTCAATGCAAATAGTAACACAACTTGTTTCTTTTGTCAACAATATTGTTACCGATATGTTACACTTTGTTACCAATGTCCAATTTCTCTTTTATATTGGCAAGAGTTTCCAATGCGCTTGTGAAATCAAAATCCTCAATTTGACTTATCAGTTCGTCACTATCCGGTATGATGACGCATCTGTCAATAAGCTCTAAGCATTCTGTGTCACTCTCTTCAAGCAGAGCTTCCAACTCGTTTAATAACTCCAATATCGCCGCTGTATCAGAGGATTTTTCTGTTTCGTCCAATGCTTGCGAGGTTGATTCTTCAGCCATTGATTCAAACCCGGCAAGTACTTCTTTCAGTTCTTTATCCAATCTATCCGTTTGTTGCGCGGTAACGAGATTTTTTCCATCTTTAAGACTGTCTTCAATTTCTTCAGCCACTTGTTGTAGAAGGTGTTTATCAAGCTGTGCCGCATTGCTTTTCAGGGTATGTGCCAGCCTGTGCGCTAGTTCGATATCACCGCAGTCTAATGCATTTGTTATTTCAATGTATATATCGGAATTACTCAATATAAATTTCTTTATCAGTTTGTTTCTGAGCTTTTCATCATCCTGTGCCTGCTTGGTTTTATCTTCCTTGTTCCAGTTCAAAGGTGTGAAAAATTTCAGCAGACAGCGCCACAACTCTTGCGACGTAAACGGTTTCCCTACATAATCGACCATGCCGCTTTCCATATAAATCTCGCGGTCATCAGCCATGATATTCGCCGTCATCGCAACCACCGGCACACCTGTATCAAGCTCAATAATTTTTGATGCCGCCTCAAGCCCGTCCATCACAGGCATGTGCATATCCATAAAAATAAGGTCAAATTGTTTTTCGCCTTTATCCTTCCGCTCACGCACTAAATCCACGCCTATTTTTCCGTTTTCAGCCACTACGATGTCAAGTCCGACTCTGGACAGATGCTCGCTGATAACCTGTTGGTTCATCGGGTTGTCTTCGCAGAGCAGAACCTCACCCTTGAATGTGGGTTTTTCCAACTCGGTGAGAACAACTCCCATTTCATCCGTGCCGTCTTTTTCTACATCAATAGTGTCAAAAGTCAGTTCAAAACTGAACTTACTGCCGGCTCCCGGCGTACTTTCCGCCGTGAGTTTTCCGCCCATCATTTCCACTAAATAGTTTGTAATTGTAAGCCCGAGTCCTGTTCCTCCATACTTACGCGTTGTGCCGGACTCAGCCTGTATAAACGGGGCAAACACCTTTTCTATCTGGTCGGGAGACATACCGATGCCGCTGTCTTCGACTTCAAAGAACATAGTAACCGTTTTTTCACTTTCTTTTCTGATGATTGCATGGACTTTTATGACACCGCGGTTTGTGAATTTAACGGCGTTTGAAAGAAGGTTTACAAGAATCTGACGCAGTCTTGTCGGGTCACCCAACGGCATCTTGCCGTTAAACGGCTCCGTATAGAATTGCAGCCTGAGACCTTTTTCATTTGCTTTCTGTGAAATCATAGTTTTGCAGGTAGTAAATAACTCATATAAATCAATAGGAATATTCTCGAGTTCCAGTTTACCTGACTCAATTTTGGAAATGTCCAGTATGTCGTTAATAATGTGCAGAAGCCATTCCGAGTTTTCCAGAATGCTCATAAGGTAATTTTTAGTTTTACTTGAAATTTCATCGTCCAGTGCGAGTTCCGAAAACCCTACGATACTGTTCATCGGAGTTCGTATCTCGTGGCTCATGCTCGCAAGAAAATTGCTTTTTGCTTTGCTTGCTTCTATAGCGATATCAGCATCACGCATTCTTTCCATGTCACGTATAATGCAGCTCATAGGTATATTTACCTTGAGCGCAATTTTTCTTGCCATATCGTGGCATGTGTCGGAACCGCACGCGCCGCAGTCCATAGCTTGCTTTTCAAGGGTATCTTTATTCAGCAGTGTAAATGCTGATTGAATATCTTCATCGGTTAAATGAGTTACCTTTTTTTCAACCTTGTCGTATTTTCTGATAAAATCCGACAGTGAAAACCTTTCATCGTACTCATCATATAGTTTTTTATAAAAATCTTTACCGTATTTTTTTGACACCTCTCTTTTGCGGTTGTCCATTATTGTTTCGACTTTGAATGAGTTTCCGCTATGAGAACAGCCCGTTCCAACGTTGCAGCCGTCAATACAGTTTAAAACATCATACATTTCCGGCCGGTATTCATTTGGTGTATCCGTGTAGGCATCCAGCTTTTTGTATACTAAAGAGCCTTCTGCCTTGTATGCGCGGATTTTTTTATCCAGGATTAAATCCAGATTTTCATTTAAACCGCCCGGCATCGGAAACAGAGAACCCAGTGCCCCGTTGCAGTCAAACCCGGTTTCCTCATCGGGAAGCTCTATATTATTTGTTTCAATATATTCCAGTATTTTGCTGAAAGTAATATTGTAGTGAGGCAGTCCCACTGCCGCAAATTCGTTGGTTTTCGCGACACAAGGCGAAAGTGCCGCTATTTTACTGCCGGTTTGTTCGTAATGCTTCATATAGATTGCAGTGCAAACCATAGGGCTGTTTACAGGCGAGAGATATTCAAGAAGGTCGTGCCTATACATTTCACAATATGAAACTATTGCGGGACAGGACTGGTTTATTATCCGCAATGATTGCGACTGCTCAAAATGCTTTATGGTTGCCCATATGCAAATATCAGCGCCGAGTGATACATCGTATATCTTTTCAACGCCGTTTTTCTTAAGATATGAAAAAAGCCTTTTATATTCGGGGATATTAATTTGTATTGACGGTGCCGCTATAAGAGATATCGGAACACCTGATGCCAAATCACTAAAAAAACGCTCTGTATCATCAACATAGTATCTCGCATTATGATGACATGTATAGATGCAAAGACCACATGCAACGCATTGGGTATAGTCAACTTTAACCTTGATGTTGTCTTCTTCGTCGAGATATGTTATGTTTGCCGTTTCTATCGGGCATCCTCTTACGCATCTGTTGCATCCCGTACATATCTCGTGTTTTGTTTTAATAATTTCCTGCATATGTAAACTCTCCGCGGCTGATTATCTATGTATTCATGTGCTTTAAGCGTGTATCTTTATGTCTATTTTACCATACTTACGGTTTTATACAACTCTTATGTTAACAATGATTATGTGTATAAAAAATCATGAATAAGCTAGGGCGTTTTTTCTGCTTTTTCATGGTATTCAAGCTGCTCGCGTAATTGTATTATGGTTGCGAGGTTTGCCTGAAGTTCTCTTTTTTGCTGCTCAATCAAAAGGATATTACTTATCCGCTTGAGAAGCAGCGGTCCGGTAAAAGGCTTTGTCACATAATCCGCCGCACCCAAACCGAAACCCGTCACCGCACTGGCTTCATCGTCTTTTGCGGTCAGGAAAACAACGGGGATGTCCTTGAAGCGGGGATTTTCTCTCAATACTGCTATTGCTTCAAACCCGTTCATTTCCGGCATATTTACATCCAGTAAAATCAGGTCGGGGATAAATTTTTCCAGAATTTCAAAGAGTTTAAAAGCCGAAGGTGCCGGATAGACTTCATAATAAGGTTTTAACAGAACCCTCACAACAGATAAATACGATGCGTTATCATCTACGATTATTATTCGTTTGCGCGGTCTTTTCAATTTCTTAATCTCCTGTTTATTCTACGTATGCCGAGAGTTTTTTGCTCATCTCATCGAAGTTCATCTGTTCGGCACTCTCACGAAGCCAGACAACAAGCTCTCCGTCAAACTCGTAATCATTGGCTTCAAGCTCCTCAAGTGCAGCGTCAACACTTCCCATATCATAGCTTTCACAAGCTAAACGCAGTTTGTTTAATATATCCTTGTCAGGTCTTTCTTTTTTATGCTTTTGGTTATCGGCATCTATTTCCTCGATTACATCATTAATGTCTGATATGAGTTTCAGCACTTTTTCTATAAGGGCTGTATTATTGGCAAGCACATAGTCATAATCTCCGTTGCGGGATGCTTTTTCCAGTTCTTCCGCCATTGTGGCGGTTTCTTCCGCACATATACCACCGCACGAACCTCTTATACCATGGACAGTCGTAACATAATCCGATAATTTGTCTAATGTAACTTCACGGGACGCGTCAAGGAGCGGCGGTGTGTTCTTTGAAAATGAACGCAGAACATCGACATAAGCACTTTCGTCATTATAAAAACGTGATAACCCTTTTTCGATATTTAAGCCAGGTATACCCTTTTGTAATGCCTGCCAGTTTTTGTCATTATTAATAACGGGAGGTCTATAACCGTCTGTGCGCTGATACAGTTCCTCCTGCTCCTTATCCCTGACCCATTCGCGGATAACAGCATCCAAATGTGCTATCTCTATCGGCTTTGATATAAACGCCTGAAATCCTTTTTCCAAAAACATTTCTTCGTTACCGACAATGGCATTTGCTGTCAGGGCAATAATCGGGATGTTCTTCGCATAGTCGGTGCCTATCTCACGTATCAGACGTGTTGCTTCTATTCCGTCCATACCGGGCATCATATGATCCATAAAAATCGCATTATAACGGACTCTTTTATCGAGGATCGCTTCAATGGCTTCCTGACCGCTGGTTACACAGTCAATCTGCATATTGTAAGGTTTCATGAGTCCCTGTGCTACGTCGAGATTTGTTACAACATCGTCCACTATTAAAACCCGCGCATAGTGCATGTTCAGCCTCGCCATATTTCCATATAACCGGCGCTTTTGTTCGGAATAGTTTAACTGTCTTAATCTCTCGATTGCTTCAGGACCGAGCACATCATCGGTTACGTGTTTTTGCATCAGACGCACGGTAAAAGTACTGCCTTTGCCGTATTCGCTTTCCACATTAATTGTGCCGTCCATCAGCTCAATCAGTCTTTTTGCTATAGACAAGCCTAATCCTGTTCCTATGATTTCACGGTTTGCAGACATATCCGTTTGAACATAATCATTAAACAGGCCTTCTATTTCTTCTTTTTTGATGCCGATGCCGGTGTCCCTTATAATAAAAGTCAGCCAAACCGCTTTTTCTTCACGAGTGCAGCTTACAGTCAGTTCTACAGTTCCCGATATAGTGTACTTAAAGGCATTTGATAAAAAGTTGTTCAGGATTTGTTTAATCCTCAGTTCGTCACCGTATAGATGCGTCGGTAGATTTTCGCAAATATTCATGACAAACTCGATGGATTTTTCACCTCTGTGCAGAATACTTTGGGTGACTGCATCGTTTATCATACTCGGTGTGTCATACTTGATGGGTATAAGTTCGAATTTGCCCGCTTCTATTTTTGAGATGTCAAGAATGTCGTTAACAGTACTGAGCAGAGTCGCACCGGCATTGTTTATTTGTGATAATCTGTAACGGCTTTCCTCAGTTAAAACTTCATCTGAATCAAGTACCAGATCCGAAAGACCTATTACCGCATTTAACGGAGTGCGTATTTCATGGCTCATATTGGCGAGAAAACTGCTTTTTGCTTCGCTTGCCTGCTGTGCTT